>Ga0210380_10000002_pt1 | contig 269475 bp, 233 predicted proteins | sample PLM4_5_coexredo_FD_155476 | JGI IMG/M metagenome (GOLD analysis project Ga0210380, IMG submission 155476) | Groundwater sediment microbial communities from an aquifer in East River, Colorado, USA - PLM4_5_coex redo | ecosystem: Environmental > Terrestrial > Soil > Riparian zone | place: USA...
TGGCAAGGCGCGAAGAGCGAGCTTATTGGGCATAAGTGAGCGATGAGCAACGCAGCCAGCCGGGATGCCCCGCCCGGGAATTAGGTGAGTTATCACGGTTCCAGGGGACTAGCAGCCCGCAGGGCAAGTCCCGCTGCATTCGACGGGCGATGCATCCCGGCTGACTGCGTTGCTCCTCATTCAAATACTCCCGGTATTCTCACTCGTCGCGCCTTGCCAGCCGGGCGCCTCGCCCGTCTCGGTGCGACGCGCGACTTGCCCTGCGGGCTGCTAGTCGTGTTGTACTACACCACCTCAATGATGGCGGGCGGGTCTGACGACCTGAGGCCACGACACATGACGCACCACTCTGATCCCGCCGTGCGGCTGTTGCGCGATCTCGTCGCGATCGACTCGGTGAACCCGTTGCTCGTACCGGGCGCCGCGGGTGAGCTCGGCGTCGCGCGCCGCGTCGCGGAGGAGCTGCGGGCCATCGGCCTCACGGTCGAGGTCGTGGATGCCGTGCCGGGCCGGCCCAACGTCGTGGGCACGCTGCCGGGCCGTGCGCCCGGCCGTCATCTGATGTTCTGCGGGCACACCGACACGGTGGGCGTGGCCGGGATGACGCGGCCGTTCGAGCCCGAGGTGCGCGACGGCCGCCTGTACGGCCGCGGCGCCCAGGACATGAAGGGAGGCGTCGCGGCGATGATCGGCGCGGCGCGCGCCATCGTCGAGGGCGGCGGGCTGGCGGCCGGACGCCTCACGGTGGCGGCCGTGGTGGACGAAGAACATTCGAGCCTGGGCGCCGACGCCCTGGTCGTCACGCACCGCGCCGACGCCGCGGTCGTGACCGAGCCCACCGGCCTCGACGTGGCCGTGGCGCACAAGGGTTTTCAGTGGGTCACCGTCGAGACGCGGGGCCGCGCCGCGCACGGCAGCCGTCCGCGCGACGGCCGCGATGCGATCCTCCGCATGGGCCGGGTACTGACCGGTCTCGAGGCTCTCGACCGCCAACTGCAGGCGGGTCGTTCGCATCCACTGCTCGGCACGGCGTCGTTGCACGCCTCGCTCATTCACGGTGGCCGCGAGTTGAGCAGCTATCCCGATCGCGCGTGGCTGGAGTTCGAGCGCCGGACGCTGCCAGGCGAGTCTGCGACCGCGGCCTACGCGGAGGTGTCGGCGATTCTCGAGGTGCTGCGTGCCGGCGACGCGGAGTTCGACGCCGAGGCCAAGGGCCTCTTCGGCCGCGATGCCTACGAGGTCGATCCGGATGCGTCGATTCCGGCCGACCTGACACGTGCCGCGACCTCGGTGGGGATAACCACCGCACGCGTCGGCATGACGTTCTGGACCGACGCGGCGATCCTCGGCGGCGCCGGCATCCCGACAGTGCTGTTCGGGCCCGGCGGAGCCGGGCTGCACAGCACCGAGGAATATGTGATCGTGGAGGACGTGTGCCGCTGCCGCGACGTACTGGTGGCGCTCGCGCGAGGTTTCACCAGTGCCTGACGCCCGCAGGGCGCCGGCAAGGCGCACACGATGACGACGGCGCGCCGTTAGGCGACTTTCCGCGCGTTGACGAACGGCATGACCACGCCCGCGCGTGCCGGCGTCGTGCTGGCGACCGCAGCCGTGGCGCGCCGCGAGGCGGCACCGCCGAATTCCCAGCCGGGCGACTGATGACCGCAGGACGTGCAGAGCAGCGAGATGTGTCCCTTCTCGAAGTGCAGCAGCGCGTCGTGCCCGTGGAGGCCGCAGAGCCCCTGGTGGATTTTCAACGTCATCTGGGAGATGAGCCCGTCGGTAGTCATTGTCCGTCCCTCTGATTCCTCTTCCTCTCGACGGCCGCTCCGCGCGAGTTAGCCTGAGCTCTCCTCTCGCGCCGTCACGCAGCCTCGATTCGCCGGTCTTTGTTTCAAGAGAAGTGCCACGCCGGGGCTCCGAAACGCCAACCGCCTGTAATGCTTCGACTTACTCGGCCTCAGGTGCCCGCGGCCCGTGCCGGAGTGCGCAGCCATTTCGAAAACGTCATCATGATCGGAACGCGTGGTTTCGATACCGATCCCGCAACCCGGTGTCACGGCAATCCTTTAGGCGGTGCCGGGATCCCAAGTGCCGTCGTGCGCATTTTTTTGGTATTCGCGTGGGCGCCGAAAAACGCACCAATAGTCGCCGCGAAGCGGACTATTGGCTGAAGATGAGCTTAGCTGGCGGTCAGGGGCTATGTGTTGCTGCGGTCGCGCAACATCGCACGAATGACAAACGCTACATTGGCCGGCCGTTCGCCCAGGCGGCGCATGAAGTAAGGGAACCACTCCTGGCCGAAAGGCACGTAGACGCGTACCCGGTAGCCGTCTGCGGCGAGCGCCCGCTGCAGGTCGCGGCGCACCCCGTAGAGCATCTGGAACTCGAAGCGTGACGGCGACAGGCCGCGAGTCTCGGCGTACTCGAGCGTCGCGTCGATCATACGCGGGTCGTGGGTGGCGATGGCGGGATACTCCCCCGAATCGAGCAGTTGTTGCATCAGGCGCACGAACGCCGCGTCGACGTCGGCCTTGCGCGCGTAGGCGATATCGGCCGGCTCCTTGTAGGCCCCTTTCACGAGGCGAATGCGTCCGCCGAGGGCACTGACCCGGGCCACGTCGGCTTCGCTGCGTTTGAGTGCTGCCTGGATCACCACGCCCAGGTTGTGGTGCTGGCGGGTCCACAACGTTTCGAATATGTCGAGCGTGAGATCGGTGTACACCGAGCTCTCCATGTCGATGCGCACGAAGAACCCGTGGCGCTGGGCCCCCTCGAGAATGCGCCGCAGGTTGTCGATGCAGCTGGCGCGATCGACGCCGGCGCCGAGTTGCGTCAACTTCAGCGAGATGTTGCGCTCGGTGCCCGACGCCACGAGCACGTCGATGAGATGCGCGTACTCGCGGGCCGCCGCGTCGGCCTCCTGGTGGGTGCGGACGCTCTCGCCCAGGTAGTCGAGCGTGAGGTCGAACCCTTTCGACTGCAACGTCTTCCCGACCTCGATCGCTTCCTGCACGGTCTCACCGGCAATGAACCGGCGCGCGAAGCTGTTGCGCGAGGCCATGCCATAGCGCGAGGCCAGGCGCTTGAGAAGGGCGCTCTGTGCGAGGAGGTTGAAGAAGCCTTTCTGGACGGTGTCTATCACGACATCCCCGTACCACGTGGCGGTCGCGCCCCACGCACAGCCGTCAATGTGTGTGGGGCGATGGAGACGCGAGCAGGTGGTCGAGCCCGCGGGCGTAGTAGCGCAGCACGTTGCGCTCGCGGACGCGAATCCGGCCCCGCGCCACCGCGAGGATGCCGCGCGCTTCGAGCGCCTCGACGGCGCAGTCGGCCGCTTCGGCGCCGCTCGATACGCCGAGATTTGCGCCGGCGGCGCGCAGCGTGTCGAGAATCGCGTCGGCGCGCGCCACCAAGTCGTGGCGCGTGATCGACGGCCGCATCGCCGCGGCGATGAGCGACGGCGGCAGCACCTTGTAGAGCCGTCCGATTGTCTTCATGACCGTGTGGCTCAGATCGAGCACGGCGCGGCGCGACTCGGCATCCACGCCGGCGAGCGGAATCGGCTGGCCGAAGGTGACGTACGCCCGGGAGCGGTAGCCCACGGCGTAGCGCACCATCTCGGCGAGCTCGCGGCTGAACGGCCGCTGCGTCCGCTTCACGCCCTGCCTCGCCAGGATGTGATCCTCGAGCACCAGGTCGTAGGACACCGCGGTCGGCACCAGCATCATGCGCGGGTGCTCGGCCTGCAGCGCCGCCTGCAACAGCCCGGTCTTGGGGTGCTTCAGCGCGCCGTTGTAGCTGCGGCCACCTTCCGGGTAGAAGAAGAAGTCGTGCTTGCGCAGCAGCTCCGCCACGTAGGCCTTGAGCGTGATCAGGTACACCGGGTCGCGCGTGTTGCGCCGGATCGGAATGGCGCCGGTCACGTGGCGGTGCAGCAACCCGAGCGGGCCGCCGAACAGGTTGATGCCGGCGGCAATGATGGGCGGCCGGACGCCGTTGTCGTCGAGCACCAGCGGCTCCACCAGGTAGTCGCAGTGACTGCGGTGGTTCGAGGCGTAGACCACCCGGGCGCCGCGCCCGACGTTCTTGACCAGCTCGACGTGCTCGCCGATGCGATCGACCTTGCGGAGGATGGGGTAGAGCGGGTGCTTCAGCGCCTTGTAGATCGAATAGCGCTGCGTGGTCCTGAGCTCGTCGACGTAGGCTTCGATCCGCGCGCGCACGTCGTCGCTGCGCTCGCCGCGGGTGCCGTCCAGGTACCTCGACACCTCTTCCCGGGAGAGCACGGCTCGGGTGATCTCGTCGAGCATCAGCAGCCCTGACTATACCATCCGGTCCCGCGGTTTCCGCCCGCGGGCTGCACGCGTACATGCGCCTTCGGGCCGCTCACGCGGCCAGCCTGCGGCAGATCGCATTGGTGAACTCCGCGGTGCTGGCGGAACCACCCAGATCACGCGTGCGCACCTGATCGTCGGCAAGGACCCGGCCGAGCGCGGCGGAGATGCGATCGGCCATCGTGCCTTCGCCGATGTGGCGCAGCATCAGCAGCGCCGAGAGCAAGAGCGCCGTCGGATTGGCGACGCCCTTGCCGGCGATGTCCGGCGCGCTGCCGTGCACCGCCTCGAACACGCCGATCTCGGTGCCGAGGTTGGCACCTGGCACCACGCCGAGACCGCCGACCAGGCCGGCGCAGAGGTCCGACACGATGTCGCCGTATAGATTGGGCAGCACCAGGATGTCGAACTGCGCCGGGTTGACGACGAGCTGCATGCACGCCGCGTCCACGATGCGGTCGTCGCACGTGATGTCGGGATAGTCGCCGGCCACCCCGCGCACGGAACGAAGGAACAGCCCGTCGCCGAGCTTCATGATGTTCGCCTTGTGCACCACGGTCACTCGCCTGCGGCCGTGGCGGCGCGCGTGCTCGAAGGCGAAGCGGGCGATGCGCGTCGACGCCTCGGCCGTGATGATCTTCAGGCTCTCCACCACTCCCGGCACCACTTCGTGCTCGAGCCCGGAGTAGAGGTCCTCGGTGTTTTCGCGCACGATCACGAGGTCCACACCCGTGTAGCGCGACGGCACGCCGGGGATGTTCCACACGGGCCGCAGATTGGCGAAAAGGTTGAGCGCCTTGCGCAGGCCGACGTTCACGCTGGTGAAGCCGCCGCCAACCGGTGTCGTCACCGGACCCTTGAGCGCCACCTTGGTGCGGCGGACCGAGTCGAGCAGGGCGGCGGGCAGCGTCTCGCCGTGGCGTTCGAGCGCAAGCACGCCGGCCAGGTGGGCGTCCCAGTTCGCGTCAAGTCCCGCCGTCTCGAGGATGGTGACCACCGCCCCGGTCACCTCCGGGCCGATACCGTCGCCCGCGATGAGGGTGATGTCGTGCCGGGCCATCGGATTATTCCGCCGCTTCCCAGTACAGGAGCGCCAGCGCGCCGAGCAGGTTGACCATCATCAGCCGCGTCGAGAGCTGGTGCAGCTCGTCGAAGCGCACGCGGCGCGGATCGCCGGCGGGCAGATGCGAGGGCAGGGTGCCCACTTCCAGCTGAATCGCGTCGACCTCGCGGAGAACGACGCGCCCGGAATAGGCGGCGACGCAGAGCATGCTGCCGACGAGCGCACAGCGGATCGCAAAGCCCTTGGGCCTGGGACCGAGCAGCGCCATCACGATCAGCATGACGAGGAGCAGCGCGCCGCATCCGTAGGCGACGTAGTGGAAGCGCGCCAGCATGGCGCCGAAGGCGAGGCCGGCGAGCGCTCGGCCACTATCGGGATTGGCCGCCTGGAGTGTCTGGAAGATCGTGGGTGCGATGACCGCGCCGAGGATCGTCATGCCCCCGAGCCATACGGCCAGCGCGAGCACGTAGACGAACCGCAGCGCGAGCACGCCCCATTATGTGCTCATGTAGAGGGCGACCCTCCGCCGTCGCTCCGCTTCGGCCAGGCGGTCCGACCGCCCTGAGGTCAACTCCTGGGAAATTCGGGCCGCGCCATCAGACGGCGAGCCTGCCAGAGATGACGCCGCTCGTGGGCGATCTGCAGGGCGAATCCAGACCCGAGCGAGAGGTGCAACAGGCGGCTCGCGGGGGAGACGACTTTGGCCTTGGCGAGATCGACACCGTTGGCCTGGCGCAGCCGGTCCATGTACTGCACCTGAAACCCGCGGAACCCCGCCATGATTTCACCGCGCGTGCGCAGCGCCTCCGGTGTGGCCGGCGGTCTGAAAATCGCCGGGGCCTTGAACCGCCACAGCGGCGGCGGTTCCATCGAGCGCACCATCATGCGGCCGAGCAGATTGTAGGTGAACGGGCCGGTGCCGTAGACGCCGCTGCGGATGGCCGACGCAATGCCTTGGTCGAGTGATGGCAGATAGGCCCGCGCCGTGACGTTGAGGTGTTCGATGCACTGGCCCACCGACCATACGCCGGGCGCTGGACTCCACGCGAACTGCGCGTCGCTGAGCGGCCCGACGAGCGCGGCGGCTTCCGCCGAGAGCGCTTCGAACTGTGCCCTGAGCGCCTCCAGCTCCGGAGCCATCGGCGGGTAGCTCGACGTCGCCACAGCGCGATTGTATCGTTTCGACGCGAGTGATTCCGGCGGCGGCGCACCGCTGGCTAATGCCGATCGTCGGACCTAGGGAAATTCTGGGACGCGCAGTGCGATGGTGATCAGCCGATCGGCGCCGAGCGCTCCCCCGCGTGGCGTCAGCGCAGGCTAATGCTGCCCGACGAGGTGGACACGTGCACGCGCGGGCCGCCGCCGCGCACCTGACCTCTGAGCTCGCGCCGCGATTGCGTCCCGCTCGTGGTGACGGGCACCGACGTGTCGATGCTTCCCGAGCCGCTGCGCAGGTCGAGATCGAACGCGGCGTCGCCAGGCAGGCGCATGCGCACGTCCCCGGACGAGGCACTGACCTCCCAGGGCGCCGACGGCATGCCTTCCAGCAGAATGTCGCCGCTCGACGCGTGCACGCGCACGGGACCGTGCGCGCCGGTCACGGTGACGTCTCCCGAACCGGTCGACACCTCGGTGCGGCCCGCCGTCGCCTGCGACACGCTGATGTCGCCGCTACCGGAGCTCGCCTCGATGTCGCCGGCAATCGCCGACGCCAGCACGTTGCCGCTGCCGGTGCGGGCGACGATCGATTGGGCGCCGTTCACCTCGATCGAGCCCGAGCCGGTCCGGACGGACGCGGCCCCGCTCGTGCGTCCCACGCGGATGTCGCCCGATCCGGTGCCCGCGTCCACCGGGCCGGCGACGTCGCCCACCTCGAGGTCGCCCGACCCGCTTCGCGCGGTCAGCCTGGTGTCGGCGGGGACTGTGATGACGTAGCTGATCGAGATCCCGTTGTAGCGATTCGTCCCGTCGCGCGGGCCGACGAGAATCCGGTTGCCCGACTGCTCGATGGGGGGATTCTGCTCGATGCGCCGAATCGCCTCGTCGCCGGTCTCGCCGCTGAAGTTGATCCAGCGCCCCATCCAGGCCCGCGCGCGGCCGTGCACGTGCACTGTGCCAACCGGACCGGTGCGCACCTGGATGTCGCCTGAGCCGCTCCGTACGTCGAGATCGACCGGCCCGGAGACGGTCAGGTCTCGATCGAACGTGGCTTCGGCGCCGCCGGCCGCAATTCCGATTTCACATCCCGCTCCGGCAAGAGCCACGGACACGAGACAGGCAAGCAGACAGGCGCGGGCAGTCATCGAGAGCCTCCTTGGCCGGAGGGCCGGTTGCCAGCCTTAGACGGACTCCGGGTGGCCGAAGTTGCGCGACCCGCCGATCAGCTGCTGGCGGATGCCACTGTAACGCAGCGGCCGGGGTTCCAAAGTCGGCAGGAGGGCACGGAGCCAAGGTGGAGAACCGCCCCGCAGGGAGGTAGACTGCCGGTATCGGCGAACCCCCGGGACTGGAGGTCAGGACATGCAGACGCGACGTTTGGTAGCGATGGCCCTGTCGGGGCTGATGTTGTCGGCCCTCCCGGTTGCGGCCCATCACGGCTGGGGCGGCAATTCGCAGGACGAGTTCGAGCTCACCGGTACCGTCGAGCAGGCGGTCAGCCTGGCGGGTCCCCACGCCACCATGAAGGTGCGGGCAGAGGGACAGCTCTGGGACATCACGCTGGCGCCGCCGGCCCGCACGCAGGCCGCCGGCCTCACCGAGAAGGCGATTCCACTTGGCGCCCAGGTCAAGATTCACGGGCACCGCAACAGCGATCCGAAGCGCTTCGAAGTGAAGACCGAGCGGGTGACGTGGAACGGCAAGACGTTCAACGTCTATCCCGACCGCGACTAGTACTGCCGGTCCGAGAGACCGCGTGCACCAGATCCTGGCGTGGCTCGAGGGCTCCGCGCTCGGCCACGCCATGCGCGACCACGGCGTCTGGACCTACGGCCTGGTGAACCTGGCCCACATCCTCGGCGTCGCCTCGCTCTTCGGCTCGGTACTGGTGCTGGATCTGCGCCTGCTCGGCCTGTGGCGTACCGTCCCGCTGGTGTCCATTGCCGGGCCCACCGTACCGGTGGCGACGACCGGCTTCATCGTCGCCTTCCTGACCGGGCTCGGGCTCCTGGCGACCAAGGCCACGGAGTACGAAGGCAATCCCTTCCTCCTGATCAAGCTGCCGGCGATCGTCGTCGGGATCGTCAACGTCGGCGTCGTGACGTCGCGGCCCGCCTGGAAGACGATGGGGCTGCGCGAGCCGACGCCCGCCGAGCGCCGCACGCTGGCCATCTGCGGCGGCGTGTCGCTGGCCGCCTGGCTCACGGCGGTTGGCGCCGGACGCATGATCGGATATTGGTAAAGCGGGCGGGTCACGGCCCGCTCCCTTGATCATGGCCACGCCACCGCGCCGCGCCCGCACGTCACGGGACCGCTACCGTACGTTCGTCAGCGACTACCGCGCCGGTCGTCTCGACGACCAGACCACCGCGCGTGCCGGCGGACCGTTGGCGACCACGCCCGCGGCGGCGACGGTGCCCGACGCGGGCAGCAAGGCGAGGCGGTGGGGCTATGCGCGCGAGTATCTGCGGTGGCTGTGGCCGCATCGGCGCGGGGCCGCGTTCGTGTTCACGCTGGCGCTCGTGGCCGCCGGGCTCGACATGGTGCAGCCGCTCTTCATGCGCACCATCATCGATGGCGTGCTGCTGAACACGGCACTCGACGGCGCCACCCGCCTGCGCCGGCTGAACGTGGTCGGCGCCCTCTTCGTGCTGCTGGTCGTCACCGAGCAGCTCGTCACCTTCGGCAAGGACTACCGGCAGAAGCTGCTCAACACGCGCATCATGCTGTCGCTCCGCCGCGCGCTCTTCGACCGGCTGCTGCACCTGCCGCTGCCGCGGTTGTGGGACATGAAGACGGGCGGCATCCTGTCGCGCATCACCGGCGACGTGGACACGACCACCGGGCTGTTGCAGATGGCGATCGTGTCGCCGGCGATCTCGCTCGTCCGCCTGGTGATTGCCGTCATCATCCTGTTCACCCTCAACTGGCAGCTCGCGCTCACGGCGCTCGCCATCATCCCCGGCGTGATGCTCATCAGCTTCGCCTCGGCGCGGCGGGTGCGTCCCATCTACCGCTCGCTGCGCAAGGACGCCGAGGAGATCGACGGCCGCGTCGGCGAGACGTTCTCGGGCATCCGTGTCGTGCGCGCGTTCGGGCGCGAGATCCGCGAGCTGCGCGAGTACATGCACGGCCGCCACGCAGTGCTGCGCAAGGAGCTCTTCGCGCACCGGCGCGAGCTCGTCATCTGGGGCTCGTGGGGGTTGCTCATCGGCGGTATCAACGTCGTCATCGTGTGGTACGGCGGCTACCTCAACCTCGCCGGTCGTGCCTCGATCGGCGACATCATGGCCTTCCAGTGGTACACGTTCCTGCTGCTCAACCCGGTGTGGAACATCGTCAACGGGTTCTCCGAGCTGCAACGCTCGCTCGCGGCGATGGAGCGCGTCTTCGAAGTGCTCGGCCTCGAGCGTGACAAGCCAGACCGGCCCGGCGCCCGCGAGGCTCCGGCCGTCGTACGCGAGATCCGCTTCGAGGACGTGGAGTTCGAATATCGCGAAGGGCGCCCAGTGGTGCGCGACTTCAATGTCGTCGTGACCGGCGGATCGGTCGTGGCGCTCGTGGGCCGCAGCGGCGCCGGCAAGACCACGGTGACCGATCTGGTGGCGCGCTTCCACGATCCGACGCGTGGCCGCATCCTGCTCAACGGCGAAGACGTCCGCGAGTTGAAGCTGGCCACCTACCGGCACCTCCTCGCGCTCGTTCAGCAGGACGTCTTCCTGTTCGACGGCTCGGTGCGTGACAACATCGCCTATAGCCGGCAAGACGCCACCGACGCCGACGTCGAGGACGCCGCGCGCCGCGCCAACGCCCACGAGTTCATCGAGCGGCTGCCCGAGGGCTACCAGACCTTCGTCGGCGAGCGCGGCGTGAAGCTGTCGGGCGGGCAGCAGCAGCGGCTGGCGATCGCGCGCGCCATGCTCGCGTCGCCCCAGATCCTCATTCTGGACGAGGCCACGAGCAATCTGGATACCGAGAGCGAGCAGCTGATTCAGGCGTCGATGGCGTCGCTGCTGGCCGGCCGCACGACCTTCGTCATCGCCCACCGGCTGTCCACGATTCGCCGCGCGGATCTCATCCTTCTGATGGAAGATGGACGCATCGTCGAGCGCGGCACCCACGACGAGTTGATGGCGGCCGGCGGGCTGTATTCGGAGATGGTCCTGCGGCAGATGGCCTCGCACGGGCACGAGGACGAACCGGTGCTGCGGGCCACGTAAGGCGGGTAGGGCGGGTAGGGCGGGTAGGGCGGGTGTGGGGCGGGTAGGGGAGTTGCAGATGCTGCGCATCGTTCGGCCCGGATTCACGGTCGCGGCGGCGGTCGCGGCGGGCGCCATGCTCTCGGCGCAGAACCCGCCGCAGGGCCAGCCGACCTTCCGCGGCGGCGCCAACGTCGTGCGCGTCGATCTCTTCGCGATGCGCGACGGGCGCGTCGTCGACGACCTGCAGGCCTCCGAGGTCGAGGTGCTCGAGGACGGCGTCAAGCAGACGATCGAGAACTTCGAGTACGTCAAGGTGCGCCCGCCGGTGGCGCAGGAGCTGCGCGCCGAGCCGAACAGCGTCGCCGAGAGCCGCCAGATGGCGGCCGATCCGCGCGCCCGCATCTTCGTCATCTTTCTCGACACCTACCACACGCAGGCGCTCAACTCGCCGCGCATGCGCCAGCCTTTGCTGCAGTTCATCGACCGCGTCGTCGGACAGGACGATCTGCTTGGACTCATGACGCCGGAGATGTCCGCGACCGACGTGACGCTTGGCCGCCGGACGACCGTCGTGTCGAGGCTGCTCCAGGACAACACGTTCTGGGGGCGCCGAAGCCGTACGGGGGCCGATAACGATCCGGACGAGGACCTCTACGAAGCCTGCTACTTCGAGGATCCGCAGATTGCCGTTGAGATGAAGGCACGTCGGCGCGAGAAGCTGGCGCTCGACGCCCTCGACGATCTGGTCGTGCACCTCGGCGGTCTGCGTGACGAACGCAAGGCCATCCTGGCGGTGACCGAGGGGTGGCTGGAGTACGGGCCCAACCCGGCGCTCACGCGGCAGTTGAAGAGCGACCAGGGGCGCGTGCCGGGTCCGCCCGGCCCTGTCGAACGCGGTACGAGAGGCGATCTGACGAACACGGGCGGGGACATCCGGAGCAAATGCGAGAGCGACCGCATTGCACTGGCGCAGATGGATCATCGCGACACCCTCCGCACGCTCGCCGAGCGTGCCAACCGGGTGAACGTGTCGTTCTATCCGGTGGGGGCGCAGGGGCTGGCCGTCTTCGACACGCCGATCGACGAAAAGCCGATCGACCCCTCGCCGCAGGACTCGCGCCGTCTCGGGAACCCTCAGAGCGAGTTGCAGCTGGACCAGACAAACCTGCGGACGCGGCTGAACGGCCTCAGACTGCTGGCGGAGATGACCGACGGGGTCGCCATCGTCAACACCAACAACATCACCCCATTGTTGAAGAAGGTGGTGGACGACATGTCGTCGTACTACCTGATGACGTATTCCTCCACGAACACGAAGCTCGATGGGAAGTTCCGGTCGATCGCGGTGAAGGTGAGCCGGCCGGGGCTGCAGACCCGTTCGCGCCGCGGCTACCGCGCGCTGACCGCGGGTGAACTGGCCGTCCCTGCCGCCGCGGCCTCGACGGCCGCGTCAGCTCCGCAGTCGCCCTCCGCTGCCGGCGTGCTGGCGGCGCTGGCGTCGATGGCGTTCAACCCGCGGGCGGAGCTGCGCCTCCGGACTTCCAGGTGGACGCTGCCCGCAGCCGGGCAGGGCGCGTTCTGGCTCGTGGGAACGCTCGACGACGCGACCCGGCGCGGCGCGGAGTGGGCCGGCGGCGGCACGACGGATATCGCGGTGCGCGGCGGTGACGGCAGCGTGGTGCTGTCGAAGACGGTTCCACTCGCCGCGGCCGACGGTGGGTTCGCGGTGCAGGTGCCCGAGAGTGGGGCGCTCGCGCCAGGTGAGTACTCGATTCGCGTCCGCGCGCGCGGCAGCGCCGGCGCCAGCCTGGACGGGACGGCGCGCGTCACCGTGCCGGGTGAGGTGCAGGTGATCGGCGAAGCCGTCGTGTCGCGGCGCCGGCCCGCGACCGGCATGCCGTACTTCAAGACCGCGGATCCGCGCGCGTCGCGCACCGATCGGCTCCGGTTCGAGCTGGCAACCGCGGCGGCGGGAGAGCCGTCGGCGGCGCTGCTCGATCGCACCGGAAAGCCGCTCGCCATCCCGCTTCAGGTGGCCGTCCGCGAGGACGGCGGCCTGCGTTGGATCACGGTGGAGACCGCGGTCGCCCCGCTCGCGCCGGGCGACTACGCCGTCGAGGTAAAGGTGGGTGAGGCCAGCCGCACGACGGCGTTCCGCGTCGTGCCCTGACCGGGCGCCTCGGGCTCGACCTCCTTCTGCCGCAATTCAGACCGCCCCGAGCGCTATCGGGCGATGGCTTCGGCGGCGGGCGATTCGGGCCACGCCGGAACGGGCGCGGCGGTGTAGGTGGCGTGGGCGAGGTGGGCCTGGAAGAAGGCGGTCTGCGAGGCGAGGAAGTGCAGCTTGATGGCGAGCCGCGCGAGCAGATACAGCTGCCCGGCGGCGAATGCCGCCCACATGGCCACGCCGGCCCCGTGAATGCCGGGTGCTACGAGCGCCCACACGGCGAGCAGCAGCAGGAAGCCGAACGCGTTGAGCGCATAGAGGCCGGCAACGGCGAGCGGATGGCGCCACACGAAGCGCAGCGACGCCAGCAGCGCGCCGACGGCGCTGCGCCGATCCTCGACCACGAGGCGGATTCGCGCGTAGTCGAACACGATGTTGACCACGAGCAGCGCCGCGCCGAAGAGCAGGTAGAAGAACACGCGCCACAGCAGCGTCGTGCGCTCCACGCCGAGACCGCGCGTGAGATCGCGATAGAGGTCGAGGAAGAGCCACGGGTGGACGTACCGGAACAGGACCCAGTAGACGAGGCCTGCCGCAGCCGCCAGCCGTCCGAGACGGAAGAACAGCCGGCCCGAGGCGCTGAAGAATCCGTGGGCTCGCGTCGGGCGCTGCCGCGCGTAGCGATCGACGATGCCGCCGCTCGCGACGGTCCAGAGCCCGAGATATGCGACGAGCAGCCACATCAGCGCCTTGGGCGGGTACCGCGCATCGACGACGCGGCTGAGCGCGTCGAGAGTGGAGGCGAAGCCGATGATAGCGGGCGTGAACGTGGCGCCGAGCCCGGTGGCGCGCGCGGTGAACTCGGTCCACCAGTCGTAGCTGACGCCGTCGGCAACCGGCACGGCCATCAGGCTGTTTCCGAGCTGCGCCGTGATCTGGTCGCGGAGCATGGCGGCGAGCGGCAGCGCGAGCGCGAACGTGAGCGCGTACATCGCCAGCCCCATGCCGTACGCGCCGGCCACGCGCCGCCACCCGCCGCTCCACGCGCGCAGCACCACGATCAGCCGAAGAATCCCGCGGTGATCATCAGCTCCTGGAGCCAGACCATCCACGTGAGCGACCACTTGCCCGCCGCGCCGGCCGCGCGGGGCTGCGTGGTCCGCGTATTGTTGGTGCGGTTGACGTCGAGCAGCAGCACGTGGCCCGGATCCACCTCGACGCGTGCGGCACGCGACGGTCGCTCGTAGGTGTAGAGAACATGACGCTCGCGGCCGTGCCATTGCTCGGTGACCTGGCTGCCGTCGGCAAACGTCGTGACCACGTCCACCGGGAACGTGGCTTCGCCGAGCCGCTGCACCGCAACCGTCGTGCGGAAACGTCCGGCGTCAGCGGCCTCGCTCCTGAGGTCCTGGACGGCGTAGTCGAAGGTACTCGAGCCGCGGTAGACCTCGTCGAAGAACCACGTCAGGTCCTGGCCGCTCACCTCGCTCACTACCTGGAAGAAGTCTTCGGGCCGCGGGTGGCGAAACTTCCAGCGGTCGTAGTACGCGGCCATCACGCGCTGCATCGTCGGCCACCCCAGGTGCCGCTCCAGCGTGTGCATCCACAGGGCCGTCTTGTCGTAGGTGATGGGGGTGGCCGAGCCCGGCCGGTAGCGGAAGGTGGGCGTCTGCTGCGCGTCGGCCTCCGCGTCGGGACGATAGGTCGGCATGCGGTCGCCGGATACCTCGCGCGACAACGGAATGTCGAGGGCATAGGGCACCAGGGCGTCGAACAGCCGCACCGCCTGCATGTTGAGCAGTCGCGCCTCGTCGATGACGCGGGCGGAGGCCCACGTGGTCATGCCCTCGTCCATCCAGCCGTGCTCGAACTCGTTGGTCGCGACGACGCCGTAGAACCACTGATGTCCGACCTCGTGAATGATGGTGGTTTCCGGTTCCGCCACCGTCGCCGGCGCCAGCCAGTTGGACCGGCCGGTGAACAGCATCGGATATTCCATGCCGCTGCTCCGGCTTTGATACGCCGGGTCCACGATGGTGATGTTGCCGTAGGGATAGGGGCCGAACCACTGGCCGAAATATTCGAGTGCCGTGGCCGTGGCGGCGAAGTGGCGCGTCTCCTGCCCGCGGTGTTCCGGCTGCAACAGCAGCCGCATCTCCACGCTCGGCAGCGTCTTGTGATTGAAGGCGCGCCGTTCCTCGATGAACGACGGACTCGTCGTCCAGCCGAAATCGGCCACGTCGTCGGCGTGGTAACTATGGGTGGCCGTGCCGTCGGCGTTGTCCACGCGCTGCATTTCGCGGCCTGAGGCCCCCACCTTGAACCCGGCCGGCACCGTCATCCGCACGTCGTAGACGCCGAAGTCCGCATAGAACTCGGTGACACGGTGGAACTGGTGGGTGTTCCAGCCCGAGTCCTCGAGCACACCGATCTTGGGAAACCACTGTCCGAGGAAGTAGTAGTCGGCAATCCACCCCGTGCGCGTCGCGGCAAAAGGAATTGTGCCCGTCCACTCGATGTCGATGCGCACGCTCCCGCCAGGATCGACCGGCGCGGGGAGCGTGACTGCCATCACTGTGCGGTCCGCGGCGTTGCCATCGTCGGGCGCGATGTAGCGCATCGAGGCCGTCAGGTTCACGGGGTCGCCAGCCGCAGGCGTGACGCGAAGCAGGGTGACATCGCTCGCGCCGGTTTCTTCGGGGCGCCGCTCGGCCTCCCGCACCCGCCGCGCCGGCGGAGAGGCCAGTCGATCCTCGCGCAGCCAGGTCGAGTCAGCATTCCGCCAGGCGTTCCAATAGAGGTGGAACTGCAGTTCGTTGGTCGTGGCGGCGCTGATGTTGCGCCAGCGGATGGTCTCGCGGCCCTTCAGTTCCTTGCGCACTGGATCGAGCTGGACCGTGATGTCGTAGCTGGCGTTGCGCGGCGAGAGCGCCTCGGGCAGCGGCTCGTCGAACGCCTGGACGCCGCCGCGCGCCGGCGCGGGTTCCTGGCCGCCGACATGCAGGCTTGCGACCGCCACCAGCACGGCGCCGACGACGACTGAGACGAGGACACGTCCGCGCACGCTCAGGCTGGATATTACCCGTACGTCAGCGCCCGGACGCGTCCCACCCCGACTTCTATCGCGGCATTCGGGGGATGCGGCTGAACGTGCCGTTGACAGATGCATCCGTAACGGATATAACTGCGGCGTGCATGTCATGTCCAGGGCCAATCGCGTGCTCGCCGCCGGGCTGCTGGCCGTCTGGGTCGCCGTTGCCGTGGCAGCCCAGAGCCAACCCGACTTCTCGGGGGAGTGGGTCTTGAATCGCCAGGCCAGCACCCTGACGCCGCCGGTCTCGAACGTCGAGAGCGGCCTCGTTCGCATTGATCATCGCGAGCCCTCGTTCACGTTCCACCGCACCTACGTGATTGGCGGCACACCTCGGGAGGCCAGCTTCACGCGCGCCACCGACGGCAAAGAAGTGGCGGAGACCGGCCCGCAGGGCCTCCCCACCGTCTCCACCCTCCGCTGGGACGGGTCGGCGCTCGTCCTGGCGATGCACATCACGGGGCCGGGCTTCGAGGCCACGAACGACGTCCGCTACGAGATCGTCGACAACGGCCGGCGGCTCCGCGCCACGGAACAGGGCCGCAGTCCGCAGGGCAATCACGACGCCGTGTGGATCTACGATCGGCGCTGACGCCAATGGGGACCTACCAGCCGCTCACGCCCGCCGTGTTCCACGTCCTGCTCGCGCTCGCCGACGGCGAGAAGCACGGCTACGCAATCATGAAGAGCGTCGAGGACCACACCGGCGGCACGCTGAAGATGGGCGCGGGCACGTTGTACGGCACGCTGCAGCGGCTCACGGAAGCCGGTTGGGTGCTCGAGGCCGCTCCGCCCCAGGCACAGTCGGTGCGCGATGAAAAGCGGCGCTTCTACCGCCTCACCGGCTCCGGCCGTGAGGCTCTTGGCGCCGAGGTGGGACGGCTCGAAGATCTGGTGCGCCTGGCGAGACGCTCGCGCGGCGTGCCCAGGCCCGCGCGGCGCTAGCGGGCGACGGAGGGAGTCGTGGTCCATGCCTACGACGTGCTGCTGCGGCTGTATCCGGCGGCGTTCCGCCGCCGCTACGCGGCCGAGATGTCGCTCGACTTCAAGGACGCGCTCAACGCGGCGCGCGGCGGCGGATGGACGGCCGTGGGCGCGTGTGCCGGACGCGCGTTCGGAGACCTGGCCGTGAGCCTCGCGCGGGAGTGGACGCGGGGTGGGCGCCTGGTGCTCGGTGCGGCGGCGGCGGCCGTCACGCTCCTGCTGTGGGGGCTGGCACTGAGGCCATGGGCGTGGAAGTGGGAGATTCAGCCCGGGACGCCCGCGCAGGCGAGCAGCGCGCCGCCAGTCACCGAAGCGGAACTGCTGGTCCTCGCCCTGCTCGCCCTCGTGATAGTGGTCGTCGTGATCCTGTTCACCGCACGCCTCACGCGCTCGCCTTCGCCACGGGCACGACACCACGGCTGACCGGAACCGCGTGATACGATCCGCGGCCTCCGGACCTCTTCTTCTCGAGGCTGCCATGACTCGCCGCTTCACGGCGCAACCCACAGAGAGCGCGGGTCGCGCGCCGTATCTGGCAAGCCGGCGTAACGCCGGTTCGCTATTTACCGTTGCCGCGTTGAGCCTGATCTTCGCCGCGGCCGTCATCGCCCAGGGCCCGGGGCAGGCCCCGCCCGCGCCCAACCTGCCGGCCGAGTTCAACACGCAGACGGGTCAGCGGATCAGAGTCACGTTGGTGGCTGGCGGTCTGTTCCACCCCTGGAGCCTGGCGTTCCCCGATGCCCGCACGATTCTGGTCAGCGAGCGCAATGGCCGCCTGCGCATGATCCGCGATGGGGTCCTGCAGGCACCGCCAGTGTGGGAGGCGCCACCGCATCCGGCCACCGACAACGGCCTGCAGTTCATCACGCTGCACCCGCGGTTTGCCGAGAATCGCCTCGTGTATCTCTCGTACCCGAAGCGGGGAGAGAAGGGCACGACGCTGGCCATCTCGCGCGGGCGCTTCGACGGCACCACGCTCGCCGACGTGAAGGAGATCTTCGTGGCCGACGCCTGGGAGACCAGCGGCAACATGGCCGGACGCCTCTTCTTCGGTCCCGATGGGTCGCTGTACGTCACCGTCGGTGATCGCGATCGCATCTGCTGCGATGGGTCGGAGGACAACCACCTGCGCCTGAAGGCGCAGGCGCTCGACAATCACGTCGGCAAGACGCTGCGCCTGAAAGACGACGGCACCGTGCCGCCCGACAACCCGTTCGTGGGCCGGGCGGGTGCGAAACCCGAGATCTTCACCTACGGCCACCGCAACGGCTACGGCCTCTCGATTCATCCCGAAACCGGCGCGCTGTGGCAGGCCGAGATCGGACCGCTGGGCGGCGACGAGATCAACGTCCTCGTCGCGGGCCACAACTACGGCTGGCCGGTCGTCTCGATGGGCCGCAACTACACCGGCACGCTGGTGTCCGACACGCCGTGGTACCGCGACGGCATGGACAACCCGCGCATGTTCTGGGTACCGTCGATCAGCCCCTCGAGCCTCCTGTTCTACAACGGCGATCGATTCAAGGGCTGGAAGGGCAGCATGTTCGTGGGCGGGCTCACGAACCGCACGTTGTTGCGCGTCTCGTTCAACCAGCCGTCACAGGCCGAGCGGCGCGAGGCCCTGCTCACCTCGCTCGGGGTCCGGCCGCGCGACGTGCAACTCGGCCACGACGGGAATCTGTATATCGCGACCGAAGGCGCCAGCGGCGGCACCGCCAGCGACGGCCTGGTGCTGAGGATCGAACCGATTCAGTGAGGCGGGTCTGAAGACCCGCGGCCACGTACGTAGAGGGCGGTCTTCAGACCGCCCTGCCCACCTGTCCCACCAGTCCTACCAGTCCCACCTGTCCTACTGCTTCCCGAACCGCTGGTTCTCCTCGCAGATGAACTCGATGATTTCCTGTTCGGGCATGATGCGCTGGTTCACGCGCACCGTCCACGGCTTGGTGTAGGCCTTCGGATCGTTCACGGTCACGTCGATCGTCATCTGCCCGTAGCTGGTGCGTCGAATGCGCTCGGTGAGCGTGGCGGCCTCGGTGAGCGGCGAGCCGATGATGTCGAGCCAGCCGTCCTCGCGCATGTGCGTGGTTTCGACCACCAGCGTGTCGCCCTCCCATCGTCCCGACGAGTAGCCGTAGTACCACGGTTGTGGATCGCCAGTCGGCGCCTTGCGGCCGTCCAGGAAGATTTGCCGGATGCCGGAGCTGGCTTCGTAGAGAATCACCAGCAGCTTCGGCGTCTGCACGAACTTCCGCGGTGCGCCCTGCGTGTGGAACTGCACGATGCCCATCGGCAGGCACCACGCCTCGGGGTTGTCCTTGCTGTTGTCGGCGACGCGCTTCTTCAGGATCTCCTGCCCGAGCGGTGTCAACGGCAGACCGCCCTTGATGTTCTGGCCGACGTCTCGGAAGCCCGCCAGCGGCGGCGCGTCGGGCGCGGCCGCGGGCGCGCCACCGCGGCCGGGCAACGCGTTCTGCCCCTGCCACAGGCCGGAGAGATCCGGCTTGCCATCGGGCGTGCGCGGCGCCGGCGCGTCGAGGTCAGGCTCACCGGCCTTGGTCCGCGGCACGCTGGGGTCGGGATGGTTCGGCCACTGGGCGAGCAGCGTTGACGACAGCGTGGCCACGAGCAGCGCGACCCCGGCCAGAGTTGGTGACGCTTTCGGAGTCATCCTCATCCAATCCCCTCGAATTCCCGCGGCGAGGCCGCGGACGGCGTTATTATGCTCGACGCGGTGCATGGATGCGGGGTGTCCGTCCGCGAGGTTCAAGGAGCTGAAGGGATGAGGTCCAGGTCGATCGTCGCGTGCGCTGTCAGCCTTGCTGCACTCATCGGGTCGGTGCCTGTCCGCGCGCACCATGCGTTTGCCGCGGAGTACGACCGCGAACGGCCCATGACCGTGACCGGCACGGTCACGCGTCTCGAGTGGACCAACCCGCACGCGCGCCTCTATGTGGACGTCAAGGACGACAAGGGCGAGGTGGTGAACTGGGACTTCGAGCTCGGTCCGCCCAACGGCCTCATGCGGCGCGGCTGGAACCGTAACTCGCTCAAGGCCGGCCACGTCGTGACCGTCGAGGGCTTCCACTCCAAGACCAATCCGCGGGGCGCCAACGCCCGCTCGGTGAAGCTGCCAGACGGACGTCAGGTGTTCGCCGGCTCGTCGTTCGACACCGGTGCAGCCGAGGGCGAGGCCAGCTCGTCCAAGTAGGAGGAACGGAACCGCCGCGCGCGTCGGCTCGTCTACTCTGGCGCCTGCCCGCCGGGGTTTCAAGGTGCGCTATCGTCTCCTGCTTGCCGTGTGTGCCGTCGTGGTCTGTTCGACCGCGGGCGGCGTGCGTACGGCCCAGACCGTTCCGGCCGGCACGAACGACCTCGACGCCTTCATGGCGCGGGTGCTGGCGCGGCGCGACGACAACTGGAAGAAGCTGCAGCAGTACGTGCTCGACGAGCGGGAGACCTTCCAACTCCTTGGTCCTGGCGGGAGCGCGCTCTACGGCTGGCGGCGTGAATATGCCTGGTTTCCTCGCGACGGGGTCTTCGTCAGAAGCCCGGTGCGCGCGGACGGGGTGGAGATTTCGGAAGCGGACCGCCGGAAGGCCGAAGAGGACTGGATCGAGAAGGAACAGCAGCGTGAGGCTCGGCGCGAACGGCGCGACGCGCCGGCCGAGGCACCGTCCGCGACCGACGCGACGGCAGGGACCACCGGGACGGCAGAGGGAATGCGCCAGGCGCTCGAGCCCGGGTTCATCTCGGCCGCCTATTTCCTGAAGTTCAAATTCGACCCCGGCCAGTACGCGCTCGTCGGGCGCGAGACACTCGAGGGGCGGCCCGTGCTGCGCATCGAGTACTACCCGACGAAGCTGTTCAGCGAGGGACGCTCGCGGCCCAACCGTAAAGTCCGCGAGCGCGACGAGGACATCGAGCCCAAGATGAACAAGGCGGCGCTCGTCACGCTCTGGATCGAGCCCACCGCGCACCAGATCCTCAAGTACGAGTTCCGCAACCTGCCGTGGGACTTCCTGCCCGGCCGCACCATCCTGCGCGTTGACGGCGTGACGGCGTCGATGGAGATCGGCCAGCCGTTCCCCGACGTGTGGCTGCCGCGCGCCATCCGGATTGCGATCGACTTTTCGACCGCGGCCGGCGAAGTCGACGGCCGCTTCGCCACCGACTATCACGACTACCGCCTCGCCTCGGTGAGCACGAGGATCCGGTGACGGGCGCGGTTCGCGCCGTCGTCGTGGCGGCACTGCTGGCCGCACCAGTTCCCGCGTGGGCGCAAGACGAGACGATTGCCGAGATCCGCGTGCACGGCAACCACGCGACGCCCGACGCCGATGTCCTGTCGCTCAGCGGCCTCCAGGCCGGAGCGCCCGCCACCGACGAGCGGTTGCGCGCCGCCGAACAGGCCCTGCGGGAGAGCGGTCGCTTCGAGGCCGCGCAGGTGCTGAAACGCTTCCGGTCGCTCGACGACCCTACCGACATCCTGGTGATGATCGTCGTCCAGGAGCGGCCGGCGACGACGCCCGAGGACCTGACGCCGAGCCCGTTCGGGCGGCTGCGCGCGACACAGCAGTGGCTGCCGATTCTCGACTACGCCGATGGCTATGGGCTGACCTACGGGGCCCGTGCCGGCTTCAGGAACGCCGCGGGCTCGCGCAGCCGATTATCCGTGCCGCTCTCGTGGGGCGGTGAGCGTCGCGCCGCCGCAGAGCTCGAACGCTCGTTCGATTCGGGACCGCTCTCGCTCGCGCGCGCCGCGGTGGCGGTCAGCCGCCGGGTGAACCCGCACTACGAGCATTCGGATGTGCGCACCGGGCTGCGGCTCGAGGCCGACCGGCGCCTGCGCTCGTGGCTGCACGCGGGAGCGGACGGCCGGATCGAACAGGTGGACTTCGGCGGCGCCGGTGGCGTGCAGCATGCGGCCGTGGCGGCGCATCTCACGGTGGACACGCGCCTCGACCCCTCGTTCCCGCGCAACGCCGTCTTCGTGCGCGGGGGATGGGAGCGTGCCAGTTTCGAAGCGGGCCACGCCCATCGCGCGCTGTTCGACGCCCGGAGCTATCTGGGCCTGGTGGGGTCGAGCGTGCTGGCGCTGCGCGCGCAGTCCTCGCGTGCCAGCGCGCCCCTGCCGGCCGCCGAACAACCGTTGCTCGGCGGCAGTGCCACCTTGCGCGGCTACCGCGCGGGCTATCGCGCCGGCGACAACCTGGCCGCGCTGTCGGCCGAGCTGCGCGTGCCGATCAACTCGGCCCTGAGCGTGGGGCGGTTCGGCGTGAAGGGATTCGTCGATACCGGTACCGCGTGGTGGTCGGGGACACGTCTGGCGGACCAGCGGTGGGACCGTGGCGTCGGCGGTGGGATCTATCTGGGCGCTGCCGTGTTCATGCTCGACGTCGACGTGGGGTGGCCCGAGACCGGGCAGCCGCGCGCCCACGTCACGCTGGGCGTGCGATTCTAGTGTCAGGGACACCAGGCCGCGTGACGATCCTCGAACCCGCCGGGAGCGAGCTCGACCTGCTCGAGCGGGACACGTTTGGCTTCTGGCGAGGGTTCGCCGAGCGCCCCGGCGCGGCCTGCGGTGTGGACAACGGCGTCTCGTGGTATCGCACCAGCCTGCCCCTCGAGAACTACAACGGCTTCATCGGTCCCGCACCCGACGTTGAGGCGGCCGTGGCCTGGGCCCGGAGCTGGGACGTGCCGTGCCGCTGGATCATCAACCGGACCACGGCTTCGCCTGACTTCATCGGATCGCTCGAGCGCAGTGGCTGCGTGCGCAGCGGCGAATATCCAGGCTTGGTGGCGCCGGTGGCCCGCATCGGCCCGTCGCGTGCGGCGGGCGTCACCGTAACGACAGTCCGCGACGCGAAGACGTTCGACGTCTGGGGCGACATCCTCGCCGAGGCGTTCGGCTTCGGCGGAGCGCTGGCCGAGTACGTGAAGCAGGCGCACGCGTGGCACTGCCTGGCGGATCCGCGCCGCACCTACTTCCTGCTCCACGTCGACGGAGAGCCGGTCGCGACCGGCTTGCTGCACGATGCCTTCGGCGCGGCTGGCGTTTACGGCATTGCCGTCCGGCCCGAATGGCGGGGCCGTGGGCTGGGCAAGGCGGCCACACAGGTCACCGTGCAGGAAGGGGTGCGGCGCGGCGCCGAGCTGGCGGTGCTTCAGGCAACGCCGCTCGGGCTCCCGGTCTATGAGGGGCTCGGCTTCCAGACCCTCTGCAGCTTCGAGTCGTGGACGATTCGCGACGCCGATCCGGAGCGCGGTGTCACGCCGTGATGGGGATCCAGATCTCCACCTCGCCCGTGCCGGTCCGGCCGTCGAAGCGCTCGTCGTAGCGCTCGAACTCCGGGCCGCCGGTGGCCTCGAGCCCGGCGTCCGGCAGACCCTTGTTCCAGATCGAGAACCAGGTACGCCGGATGGCCGAGATGTGATCCTTGTGGGTGAAGACGGCGTAGCGCTGCGCCGGAATCTGCAATCGGCTGAATTCGGCCGGCACCGCCGCGAAGTCCTTCACCTCGACGCCGGTGAGGTAGTCGGCGTGGCCGTTGTCGTCGCTGTTGTGAATCACGCCGTAGGCGGTGTGGCCGACCTGGCCGGGCACGTGATCCAAGTGGGGTGTGAAGCGCTGCCACTGCGCCGGGATTGCGGCGCTGGCGGTACTGCCGTAGCGCTCGTTGAGGCCGGCGATGAGGAGCGGGTGTTCGTGAACGATCCGCGGCGGATCGAGAGGGGTCAGCATTGAGTCGTCCATGCGAAGCGCCTCCAGGAGGGGAAGATCGGTGACGTGACCGCGCGCCCGCACGGCGTCGGGCCTGAGGTCGAACTGATCGCGGAACGCGCGCGTGAAGGCCTCGTGCGAGCCGTAGCCCCACTCGAGCGCGACCGCCAGGATGTCGGGCGCGCCGGCCGCAAGGGCTTTGGCGGCCTCGCTCAACCGGCGGCCGCGCACGTAAGCCATGAGGCCCCGGCCGGTGGCGAGACTGAAGGTGCGCGACAGGTGATAGCGCGACACGCCGGCGACGGCGGCGACGTCGTCGAGCGTGATCTCCTGCGCGAAGTGGCTTTCGACGAACCACAACGCCCGCGCGATCGGATCGACAGGTGCGGTGTCACGCAGCATGGTGCAAGCGTAGCAACGCGGCCGTGCGGGTGTTTGATGGGGATTGTGGTGCCGGGGCTGGCTCGGCGGCGCCCTTCGCGCCAAGGCGCAAGAAACGTCAAGACGCAACCGGCGTGGTCGCCTATGATCGCCGCCGTCGATGCCCAGCCCTGCCGACCTGCTGACCCTGCTGCGCGACGTCCGCGGCCGCCTCGACGGCGACGTGTCGCTCGATGCGCTGGCGGCCCGCTCGGGATGGTCCGCCTTTCATCTCCATCGGGCGTTCCGCCGGCTCGTCGGGGAAACGCCGAAAGCCTACACCCAGCGGCTGCGGTTGGACCGCGCCGCCGCGCGCCTGGCGACCGGCGCCGACCGGGTCGTGGACGTGGCGCTCGACAGCGGGTTTACCAGCCACGAAGTGTTCACGCGAGCGTTCACACGCCGGTTCGGCCGCAGCCCCGAGCGCTATCGCGCCGTCTCGCGATCGACGGCGACGGCCGAGGTCCGGGCGCGCCACGCCGAGATCACCGAGACGTCAGGTCCGTGCCTCACGCTCTATCACCTGTCGCTCGACCAACCAGTGCCTTGCAGGGCGGGGCGTGAGCCCCGCCACCGGAGTCCCATCATGTCCACGCCCACCATCGAGCGCCAGGAACTGCAACCGCAGCCCGCGCTCGTCGTCAAGCGCCGCATCGCGCGCGCCGAGATTGCCGCCACGATTGCCGAGGGCCTCGGCAAGACCTTTCCCTACGCGCTGCAGAACGGCCTGGCGATCGCCGGCCGGCCCTTTGCCCGCTACTCCGATATCGGGCCGGGCTTGATGACGATCGAGGTCGGCACGCCACTCGCGGCTCCGGCCGCCGGCGTGGGCGACATCGAAGCGATCACGTTGCCGGGCGGCCCCGCGGCCGTGGCCGTGCACATGGGCCCATATGACAAGCTGCAGGAAACCTACGCGGCGATCGAGCGTTGGATGCAACTGCAAGGCGTCCGTGCCGGGGGCTCACCGTGGGAGTCCTACATCACGGATCCGGCCGAACATCCAGACCCGGCCAACTGGCGCACCGACGTCTTCTGGCCGATCAGCGCGTAGGGGCCGCCGTCAGGCGGCCCTGGGCCGGCTAAAGCCGGCCCCTACGTCGGTGATCACCGGACGATGGTGGTCGGCGGAATCATCCCCGGCTTCGGCGTGCCGAGGCCGCGGTAGAGGAAGCGCTGGAAGCGGCGCGCGTCGAAATTCTCGCCCACGTAGATGTTGCCGCGGCCGTCCACCGCAATCGCATGCGGCACGTTCAGCGAGCCGCCGAACAGCCCCTGCTGGCCGAACCGGGCGATCACCTGCAGCGACTGTCGTTCCAGGATCCACACGTGGTGATTCGCGCCATCGATCATGTACAGCCACCGCTGCTGCGGATCAGTGGAGAGCGCAAATCCCGAGGCCGCGCCCTGCAGCAGGGTGCGCTTCGAGACGAACGTCTCCCTGACGTAGGTGCCGTCCTTCCGGAACACCTGAATGCGGTTGTTCGGGCGGTCCGCGACGTAGACGAACCCGTCGCGAGAGATGGCGATGTTGTGCGGGAGGCGGAACTGCTGCGCCGGCGGCGCGTCGGGGTTGTAGGGACCAAGCGGCGTGTCGTCGGGTTTGTTGCCGTAGGCTCCCCACATCCGCTTGAACACGAACGTGTCGGCGTCGAGGACGATGACGCGACGGTTGCGGTAGCCGTCGGCGACGTAGACCTCGTTCGACACCGGATCCACTGTGAGGTTGGCCGGCTGCCCCATGTTGCGCGTGTCGGCGCTGCCTCCGCTCGTCCCCGGCTTGCCGAACTGCTGCAGGAACTTGCCCTCGCGCGTGAACTTGAGGAGCTGCGCATCCTTCTCGCCGCTCCCGGCGAGCCACACGGTATCCTTGCCGTCCACGAACACGCCGTGCTCGGTCTGCGGCCAGTCGTAGCCGGCCCCCGGTCCGCCCCATGACCGCACGAGCGTGCCCGCCTGATCGAATTCGAGTACTGGCGGTGCGGGGATGCAGCAATCGGCTTTGGGCGGTGTGTCGTCGGATCCGGTGAACCGCTCGTTGGACGCCAGCGAGCCCGGCCGCTGTACGACGTAGAGGTGATCCTGCCGATCCACGGCCAGGCCCCCAATCGGACCGATGGCCCAGGTCTCCGGCAGCGGCTTGGGGAATGTCGGGTCGTACTCGAAGATCGGGACGCCGCCCTGTGCCAGGACCGGCGGCGCGTGCGGGGTCACGCCCATCATGCCGAACACACCCATCGCCACCACGGCCGCTGCCAATCGCTTCATGGGCGACACAATAGTCGAGGCCCAGCTGGCTGTCGATTCCCAGCCTCGCCGATCGACGTGGGATCAGGAGGGAGAAGCACCATGACCGTCGCAGTCTCGAAGGACGGAACCAGGATCGGGTTCGACCGGGACGGGCAGGGCCCGCCGGTCGTGCTGGTGGACGGCGCGATGTGCTACCGGGGGTCAGGGCCCATGAAGCCGCTCGCCGCCGAGCTGGCGCCGCACTTCACCGTCTACACCTACGATCGGCGCGGGCGGGGCGAGAGCGGCGACACACCACCGTGGGCGCTCGAGCGGGAGGTGGAGGATATCGCTGCCATCGTGCGCGCGGCGGGCGAGCCCGTCTACCTCTACGGTATCTCGTCGGGCGCCGTGCTGGCGCTCGAAGCCGCCGACCGCGGCGTTCCGATCCGGAAGTTGGCGCTCTACGAGGCGCCGCTGATCGTGGACGGTACACGGCCGCCGCTCGGCGAGGACTTCCTGCCGCGGCTGGCCGCGCTCATCGCCGCCAACCGCCGCGGCGAGGCGGTGAAGATGTTCATGAAAGCCGTGGGCGTGCCGGCCATCGGCATCTTCGTGATGCGCTTCATGCCGGTGTGGAAGAAGCTGACCGCCATCGGGCACACGCTGCAGTACGACCTCGGGTTCACGACCCCCTATCAGCAGGGCCGGCCGTTGTCCGCCGGGCTCTGGCCCGGCGCCTCGATGCCGGCGTTGGTGATGGACGGTGGCAAGAGCCCGGCCTGGATGCGCAACGCGCAGGCAGCCATCGCGCGCGTGCTGCCACGCGCGGCCACGCGGACGCTGGAAGGGCAGAACCACATGGTGAGCGCCACCGCCATCGCGCCGGCGCTGATCGAATTTTTCCGCTAGCGGAAAACCGGCCGAAAAGACCCGCCAGGCGGTCTGGACGCGGCCGGCCAACGTCGGCAATACTCCTTGGCCATCATGCGGGGTACGCGCGCCGTCTGTCTCGTCGTCGCCACGGCGATCCTGGCCCCAGGCTGTGCGTCGACGCGGCCGGCGGCGGTGCAGGTGGCACCGGCGCCGGCGCGCGTCGACGATCTCAACGCGCTCATCGCGCGCGGCTGCTTCCGCTGTCTCGAACAGGCGTACGAACTGGCGCAGACGCGCGGCGCCCGCCCGCAGGCGTTCGAGGCGGCGGTGCTCCTGGTGTTGCGATCGAAGGAGCTTGGCCTGGCCTTCGAGGACTGGCGCGTGAAGGCGCGCGCGGCCGCTCCCGAAGGCGATGCGTACGCGTTGTATCTCACATTGGCCGATGCCATCGCGCCCGATCGCTTCAGCGAAGAACGCTACACCCTGTTCGAGCTCGGCGTGCGCAACGCGCGCGCGTCGGTGCCGGAGTGGCGGGAGCAACTGCGCGCCGGCCCGGCGACGGAGCTCTTTCGCACCTACCTGGATCTGTCGCTCGTCTGCACGTTCGGCCGCGTGGGCGAGAGCGCGGAGAGCTTCACCGGCGAGCTGGATCCAGTGGCCCAGGCGCCCCTGTATCAGTACGCGCTCGGCATCTGTGACGCCGGCAAAGCGCCGCGGCTGACCACGCTGCGGACCGGCCACCCCGACTTCGTCGACGCCGATTACGCCCTGGGGCGCTATCTGATCGAAGACCCCGCAAGCGGCGATCAAGAGCGCGGGTTACAGCGTCTCGAGTCTGCCGCCGCCGCGTTCCCGCGCTCGCCGGCGATTGCGGTGTGGATCGGCAACACCCACCGGAGCTGGGAGGAATGGCCGGCGGCGCTCGAAGCCTACGACGCTGCGCTCGCCCTCTCCGCCAATCACCCCGACGCGCTCATCGGCCGCACCGTGGCGCTCTCGCAGCTGGGACGCGCCCAGGAGGCGATTCAGACCGCGACGCGCGCCATCGACAACGGGCAGTGGATGGTGGGCGAGGCCTACTACTGGCGCGCCTGGAATCAGCTGCGCCTCGGCAACCTGCCGATGGCCCGCGAGGACGCGGATCGTGCGCGCACGCAGATGGCCAACGCGCGGGTGTTCGTGCTGTCGGGGGTGATCGAATGGCGCATGCGGCGGCTCGACAGTGCCGAGCGCGACTTCCAGCAGGCCGTCACGATCGACCTCGGCGAGTGTGAAGGGGCGTTCGACCTCGGTATCGTGCGCGACGAACTGCGCCGGTTCCCCGAGTCGCTGGCCGCGTTCAAGCAGGCGGGGCAGTGTAACGATCTGTCGCTCAAGCTGCGACAGGAAGCGATTGCGAAGATCGAAACCGGCCCCGGCACCCCCGCTTCGCGGGCCCGCGACGCGGCGCGGCACAAGCGTGCGCTCCACGAGCTCGAAGAGCGCCGCGACGAGATCGCCCGCGCGATCGAGACGCTCGAACTGGCGTTGTCCACCAAGGCGAGCGCCAAGCGCGCGAACTAGTCTAGTGGCCTGTCACTAGCCCTCAGTTCTCGGCAGGGCGCTCGACGTGCTCGATTACCACGACGTCCATCGTGGTGCGTTCGCCGACCAGTCTGAGGCCGAGCTGTTCCTCGAGTGCCGTGAACAACGAGACGCTATCGGTGTCGAGGGGTTCGCGCGGCGTCGCCTCGAGGTCCGCCGCCCACTGAAACCGCAGCACATAGTTCCCCTCGAGCCCGGTGCGGTTGGCGACCGGACGGCCGACACGCGGCGACAAGGCGCGTGCGAACTCGTCGAGCGGACGGCCGTTCATGCCGATCGAGCGGTCGCTGCTGAATATCCGCCCGCACGGTGGCAGACCGGCCCTCATGACCGGCGCGCCGGGCGGGCGCGGTGGGTCGGCGCAGTCCGCCTCGAGTTTCGTCAGCGATGGGCCCAGGCGGCCGTCGCGCCGTGCCACGACGAGGGCGTACCCCGGTGTGCCGCGCCGCTCGGTATGGACGGCCAGCTTGAAGCGCTCGGCGAGCAGGTCGCGCATCATCGAAAACGCCTGCGCCATCGGCACCTCGGTGGCGGCCCTGCCCTCGATGTCGTAGCGCGTCGAGTCGAGCCAGTCGGGTCCTCCGACCAGCGCGTACGGCGGCACGTTGTAGACGACTTGGATGATGTGCCGCAGGGGGGCGTTGGTCACGACGAACCGGCCGCCAGGGGCCGGTGAGATGAACGAGCCGCCATCGCTGGTCGAGGCGTTGCGCTTCACCGTCGCGACCTCGAACCGCGGCGGCGCGCTGCCGGCCTGGGATGGCTCCGGCTGCTCTGCGGCCGCAGCGGTGAGCCCGGCCGCGGCGGCGAGGCTCACGGCCGCGGCGAGGGATGCGCGATAAAACGGCCTGTCGCGCATGGCCTCAGTCGTCGGTGGGGTGTTCGATGCTGTCGATCACCAGGAACTCCGCCTCCGCGCGTTCGGTCTGGAGCTTGAGACCGAGTTGCTCCTGCAGCGCGGTGAACACCGACACGCTGTCATCGGTGGGCGAACCTGGCTGCGCCAGCGGCGCGCTCGAGCGCGCGTCCGCCGCCCATTCGAGCCGCACGTCGAAGAGACCGCCGAGCCCCGTCCGATCGGTGACGGGCCGTGCAAGCCGGCGCGAGAGGTGCGTGGCGAGGTCCGTCATCGGGCGCGCGCTCATGCGAATCACCCGATCCGAACCGGAGATCATGCCGCACAGAGGTAATCCGCCCGGAGCCGTCTCTCCCGCCGGTGCCGATTGCGCAGGACACGGCTCGGGGTGCGCGCGCAGCTGCGGCCCGAGACGGCCATCCTGCTTGGCGCGGACCAGGGCAAAGCCGGCGACGGTGCGCGTGTCGGTGTGCACTTTCAGTTTGAAGCGCTCGGCAAGGAGTGCGCGCATCATTGTGGAGAGTTGCTGGTTCGACGCGGCACCGGTTGCCTGGCCCTGGATGTCGTAGCGCTCGACATCGATCCATTTCGGTCCACCGGTGAGGCGGAAGGCTGGTACTTCGTAGGTGACCTGGAGGATGAACCTGAGGGGGACGTTACTGACGACGAAGCGGCCGTTCGGTTGCGCTCCGATGGAGCCTTCGGCGTCGGCCGACACGTTGCGCTTGACCGAGGCGACCTCGAACTGCGGCAGTTCGGTCGATTGCGGGTGAAGCCGTGCGCCCGCGACCGTCATCGCGACGGCCAGTGCGCCGACCAGCCTGCGGCTCATGCGCGATTAGACTATCCTCTTTTCATGCCACCTAACTGACGCGTCCGCCGGAACCTCCGGCTCTACCTGCCGTATCACGTCGCCACGCTCGAAGGCGTGATGCACGGCGTCTATCTCGTCTGGCTCGTCCAGGAACGCGGCTTCGCCCCCGCGCTCGTGGCGACGATCCTCGCTGCAGGCGATCTGTGCATGTTCGCGCTCGAGGTGCCCACGGGATGGCTCGCCGACCGCCTGGGCCATCGAATCAGCCTGATGACCGGCTCGGGTCTGCAGGTCCTCGGCATGCTCGCGTTCTGGCAGGCCGACACGCCCGCCGGATTGCTCACCGCGTCGCTGCTCGTGGCTATCGCCGACGCGTGCCGGTCGGGCGCCGATGAGGCGCTCCTCTATCGCACCTGCGCCGCTCTCGGCCGCGAGGCCGACTTCCAGTCGATTCACGCGCGCATCGATGCCATCGGGTGTGTCTCGCTCGTGGCGCTGCTGGTCGCGGGCGGCGCCATCGTTGGTGTGGCGGGCTACGCGGCCGCGTGGGGGATCGAGGTCGCCCTGAGCGTGGCCGGGTTGGTGCTGGCGTGCCTGATGATCGAGCCGCCGCCAGGCGCCCCGGTCACAGGCGCCGACGAGCGGGAGGAGGGTGCGGCGAGCGCGAGCCGCGGACTCGCCGCGGCTGGAGCGGCGCGAACGTGCGCTGTCGTGTGGCTCATCGTGCCGGCCGCGGTCCTCGACGGCGTCGCCAGTGCGGCCGCGTTCCTGGCGCAGACCAGCCACGACGCCAGCGTGCCAGGCGTCACCGGGCTCGTGGCCGCGATCACGCTGAGCGAAGCCGCGGGCGCATGGCTGGCCGCACGCGCGTGGCGAAGCGACGGGCGGCACCTCGGGCTCCTGGCGTTCGGCGCCGCTGCTCTCGCGGTGCCGCTGCTGATGTCTGCCGGAGCGGCCGCGGCCGCCGTGGCCCTGGCGTTCGTGCTGGGCCTGATTCTCCCGCTGCGCGCCGCGGCCCTCCAACGGGCGGCCTCTGACGGCGTGCGCGCGCGAATCGCGTCGCTTGCCAGCGCGTGCGATATGGCGTGCACCACGCTCGGGCTGCTCGCGGCCGGTGCCTGGGGCACCCGCCGCCGCAGCCGCTGAGCGTGGCGCACAACCGTCAGGGCCGCGAGAAGGCGAGGTCCGACACGTCGGGGACCTCCTCGCCGAGCGCGGTCGCCAGATCCATTTGGTGTTCCTGCTCCTGACGCAGGATCTCGCGAAGGTCTTCCGCGATGCCATATTCCTGCATCGCTTCGCACTGTCGCACGCGTTCGCGGTAGTGCTTCACCGTGTCGTTCTCGTTGTCGAGATCGAAACGGATCAACTTCTGCGGATCCTCCGACATCTTCACCTCGAGCGCCTTGGTCGTCGGAGTGCCGCCCAGGTAGTCGATGTGCTTCGAGATCTTGAGCGCGTGCGCGAGCTCCTGCGCCGCGTGCTTCTCCAGCTCCTTGGCAATCGTCATGTACTGCGCGCCCTTGATGACTTGCGAGTACACGACGTACGCGATCACGGCCTGGTATTCCCGAGCCAGATCGCCGTTGAGCGCGGTGATGAGTTCTTTGCGTGTCATGGTGTGTTCAGCCATAGCTCCGTCTCTATTCGGTCCCGGCGGTCACCTGTACTTCCGTGGCCACCCGGCGCACCCCGCGCACGGCGTTGGCCACCTGCACGGCTTCGAGATGCGACTGCAGCGAGTCGGTAGTGCCCGCGAGCAGCACGACGCTCTTGTTGACCGACTGCACCCTGATGCCGCTGTCGTTCACGCGCGGGTTGGCCTTGAAGGCCGCGATGACGCCGTCCTTGATCTCGTCGTCGGTGCGCTCCACCGCCTTCCGCGCCGAGTCGGGCACGACCTGCAGCAGGTTCTTCACGTCCTTCACGCCATCGATGCGCCTCGCCGTGGCCTCGGCTTTGACCTTCTCGCTCTCGGTCGGCACCTTGCCGTGGAGCGTCACGATGCCCTGCACCGTGTCCACGTTGAGGTCGGACGTGCTGATCCCCTCGGTCGTCATCAGTGAAATCTTGGTCTTCATCGTCAGCCACGCATCCGGTGCGTCCGCGGCGTGGGCCCAGCCGGCGGCGCCGGTGATGAAGAGCGCCGCGACGCCGATTCGCAGGGCGCGCATGAGTGGGTGCTTCACCGGAAAATTCCCTCCGTTGTAGAACGTGCACTGACTCAGCGGGCGCCACGGGGTGTATGCATTGCGCTGGTCCGCGCTCGCCCGCTGGTCACGTCCGTCAAAGCAAGAGACGCGCCGTGGCGGACGATGAAGCTCGTGCGAGGAGACCGTCGAGGTACAAAAGAAAAGGGCGGCAGGAAAGGCCGCCCGACGAGTTTAGGAGGTTGTGAGGGCGGTCTTCAGACCGCCCGGCGCGAAGCGCGAATCATCCCTTCACGTACATGTTGAACCACTCGATGGTGCGCTTCATGGCCGCCTCGGACGCGGCCTGGTTGTAGCGTGCAGGCGTGGCGTCGTTGTTGAAGCCGTGCACGGCTCCCGGATAGATATGTCCCTCGTACTTGACGCCGGCAGCCTTGAGCGCGGTTTCATACTCGGGCCACGCCGCCACGAGGCGTGCATCTTCGCCGCCATGGTGCACGAGCACGGCTGCCTTGATCTTCGGCACGTCGGCCGTCATCGGCGCGCCGCCGTAAAAGGGCACCGCCGCGGCGAGGTCCGATCCCATGCGCACCGCGAGCGCGTTGGCGATGCCGCCGCCGAAACAGAAGCCGGTGACGCCGAGCTTGCCCGTGCTGTCGGGCCGCGACTTCAACCACACCGCCGCGGTGTAAAGGTCTTCAGCCATCTTGGCGCGATCGACTTTGGCGAAGAGCTGGCCGCCCTGATCGTCGTCGCCCGGATACCCGCCAACCGACGTGAGGCCGTCGGGCGCGAACGCCATGAAGTTCTCCACCGCCAGGCGGCGCGCGATGTCCTCGATGTGCGGGTTGAGTCCGCGGTTCTCGTGCACGACCAGGATGCTCGGCAGCTTGTTCGTCCCGGCACTCGCCGGGCGGGCGAGCAGGCCCTTGATGCTGCCCGTACCGTTGGGCGACGGCACCGTGACGCGTTCGGTCTTGATGCGCGGATCGGTCGGCGCCACTTTCTGCGCCGCCGCGTAATTGGGCATCAGGGCCTCGACCATCGCCGTGGCCGCGACGGTCGTGGCCGCGATCGCGTTGATCCGCGTCATGAACGCGCGCCGATCGATGTGGCCGTGGATGTACTCGTTGTAGGCCTCGACGGCCTCCGCCGGCAACGTCTGCGTGGTCGGCTCCATGGACAATCCTCCTGGGACTTCGAAAGGGGTAGGGCGAAGCAGGGCGGAGCGTATCACGCCTGCTTGGTGAGCGATCCGCGATATTCCCTGGCGTCGCCGCCGGCGGCCAGGCCGGTGTTGTCGCCGAAGCTCGAGATGCCTTGCTCGGAGTAGGTGACGTCGAGCTGCGCTCCGCGCAGCTGGCCGGCCATGGCAATCCGCTGATACCGCTGCGTGAGATGGCCGTTCGACGAGCGCTCGAAGGTGTAGTCCACGACGTAACCGGTTTCGCCGGGCGAGCCGGTGACCGAATGCACCAGTACCGTCACGACCCCGCGTTCGGGCGGCACGTATTGCACCTTCTGGCCGGCGTGCGTCAGCTCCGTCTTGTGAAACCCATCGGTGTCGTTGAAGGCCCAGATGGGCCGGCCGCTGGCGGCGACGTGGAGATCGCAGCCGCGTGTCTCGGTGCTGCCCGGCTGCCGCAGCGTGCCGATCCACTGGCCCGTAATCGTGGCCGCGCCCGCGTAGGTGCTGGCTGCCGGCCGTACGCGGTCGTCACGAACCGCGCCCGGCTTCTGGTCGCCGGGCGAGCTGTCCGGCGGTGCGCTGGTGGGCGGCGTTCCGGCCGAGGGCTCCGCCCGCGCGCCGCCGTCTGCCGGCGCATTGCGCTTGGCGCCGGGGATGTCGGCTTTGAGCAGGTCGGAGATCGCGTTCTTGACGGCCGCCTCGACGACGGGCCCGTGACGCTCGATGCCGCGGCGCGCCGACTCGAAGAGCTCTTCGGCCTTGGGCCGCGCGCGCTCGGCCACGCCGGCGAGCTTCTGAGTGACGCGCGCCGCGCTGGTCGTAAACGCCGTCTCTCCGCCGGCCGCCGCGGCCCGCCCCATCTGCTCGATGGCCGCGTGAAGACCCTTCAATCGCTCGCCGCGTATTTTCGCCTCGGCCGTGGCCAGGGCCGCCTGCTGGGAAAGTGTCAGCCCGGCCACCGTCATCTTCATGCCGGCGCGCATGCGGTCGTCCATCGACGGCCACCTGCGGAGCAACTCGTCGCGCGCGACAGCTGGGTCCAGCATCAGCAGCCGCTCGACGAGCGCATGGTGCTGTTTGTACTCGCCGCCCAGCTCCTGAAGCCGTTTCGTGCCCTTTTCGATCCAGTCCCACGCCATGACGGCCTCATTCTACTCACGCCGCTCGTGGGGGTCCGGCCCCCCACAGTACTCGTTCCGACTCATCCGCAGTGTGCCTTTTCGGCCGTCGCCACGTTTCTGCCTTTGACTACCTGAACCGCCGCCTAAACTCATCGCCGCGCCGTGAAGACGATGGTGGACACGTTCGGAAAAGCCGTACTGCCGGCCCCCCCGGCACGGCACTCGCGAGGCACGAGCATGAAAGACGAGAACCAGGGCCAGAACGGCGCGAGCGTCAAATTCGAGACCGTGCATGCCGCCGAACTGGAGCGGTTGGCGTTTCGTCGCGCCCGCGTGCACGGCAAGCACGTGGCTGTGCCGCAGGGGCCAGACCTTTCGGCAGCGGCCAAGGCGCATCTGATGAAGCCGTTTGGCCTGGCGTTCTCGGGCGGTGGCATCCGGTCCGCCACGTTCAATCTCGGCATCCTGCAGGGGCTCGCCGAACACGACTTGTTGCGCCAGGTGGACTACCTATCCACAGTCTCGGGCGGCGGCTACATCGGCTCGTGGCTTCATGGGTTCATCAAGCATCACTGCGACAGCGACCTGGTCGAAGCCACCTGCCGCCTCTCGCCGACGCGCAAGCCGATGGAAGGGCCGGCCCGGGTCGACCCGATTGCCTTCCTCCGCAAGTACAGCAACTACCTTGCGCCGTCTCCCGGCCTGTTCAGCGCCGACACGTGGGTGATTGGCGCCATCTGGCTGCGCAACGTGCTGCTCAACCAGTTGATCCTGCTGCCGGCGCTGGCCGTGCCGATGCTTGTGGCGCTGATACTGGTGCTGGGACAGCGGGGATTGCCCCGCGGCGGCTGGCGGTTCGATGCGTACCACATCACCGCCTCGGCCTTCGTGATCGTCGGCTTGCTCGTGGCGGCCTGGGGTGCGGGCTTGAACCTGCGCCCGATCGTGCGCCGGACCCTCGGCACCGATACCGAGCGGCCCGACGACAGCACGGCGTTCAAGCGGTTCAAGACGTGGTTCGAAACCGAGATCAACGGCCGGACTCGCCGGCTCTTCGAAGGGGCGATCGTGCCACTGCTGTTTGCGGTGGCCGTCGTGCTCGGCTGCTCCGACCTGGGCTCCGGCGATATCACGGCGGCGGCGGCCTCCGACTGGCGGCTCCTGCTGATGCTCGCGCTGGCGTTCTCGTCGCCCTTCTTCCTGCTGGGTTTTGGCGGCGGCTTCGTGAAGCACTATGCGTCGCTGCACAAAGAGGCGCCCTGGTGGCTCCGCGGCCGGAAATCGACCCAGGGCCTGGCCGACTGGTGGAAGAAGTGGATCCAGCCGAAGTACGTGGCCTTCGTTCTCATCGTCCTGATGTCGATCGTGGCGGCGGGCGTCACCTTCTGGCTGATGCACGAGTTGCTGGAGCACGTGCGCGACTGGCATCCCTGGAATCGCGTGGCGCTCCTGCCGGTGCTCGTGCACCTGGTGGTCGAAGCCGGCATCGTGCTGTTTGTCGGCCTCATGGGGGCCGACTATCCCGACGGTGCTCGGGAATGGGTGGCGCGCATCGGCACCCGCCTCAACCTGGTCTGCGCCGCCTGGCTGGCGCTCTTTGCGGTTGCGGTCTGGGGGCCGTACGCGATCGCGTGGGGCCTGGCCAACTACGGCAAGACGACCGTGGCCGCGCTGGCCGGTTGGATTGCCACCACCGGGTTGGGAGTGACCGCCGGGCGCAGCTCGCGATCGGGAACCGACGAACCGGAAGGGAAGAAGCCAGCGTCGAGCCGCATCATGGGCACCATCATCGCCGTGGCACCCACGGTCTTCATGATCGGTTATCTGCTGCTGATCGCATTCGGTGTGCACGAGGCGGCGACCTGGTGGCTCGACATCCCGCCAGCGACCGCGTCAATCGCCGCGCCGGCCAGCTCCCGGCTGACCATCGGCGTTACCGTCCCCGAAGCCGCCACGCCAATCCAGGTAGACGTCAACCGCACCGGTGAGCCGTCGTCACTCGACCGCTGGTTCGACAGCGTCGGCGTGTACGCCAAAGGCTATTTCAATCTGTTCACGAATTTCGCCGCACCGGGCGAGCCCGTCAGGTGGCAGACGATCGTGGGCCGCATCGGCGCTTTAGCCCAGCTCATCGCGATGTGTGCCGGCCTGGTGTGGCTGGCGTCGCGTCGCATCAACATCAACGAGTTCTCTCTCCATCACTTCTACAAGAACCGTCTCGTGCGCTGCTACCTGGGCGCCAGTCACGGCCGGTGGCGGCGGCCGAATGCACTGACCGGGTTCGACCCTTCCGACGATTTTGCGCTGTCGAAGCTGCAGTCCAACTTCGCCGCCGACACCAAGCCTGGCGCGGCCGTCGATGACGACGACTACGAAATCGTCGAGGACGACGACGAGACGACGCCGCTGTGGAAACAGATGGAGCGGCGCAACGAGACGAAACCGAAATTGCCCCCTGGGCATTTCGACTACGCCGGGCCCTATCCGGTGATCAACACCACGCTCAATGTGAACGTCGGCATCGAGCTGGCGCAGCAGGAGCGGAAGGCGGTCTCCTTCGTGTTCACGCCTGAGTACTGTGGCTTCGAGACCTGGTCCACGAACGCCAAGGCCCGGATGTCGACCGACACCTGCGACGAGGGTGGCTACCGCAAGACCTGGGGAACCAAACACGGCTACAGCGCGCCGGAAGGCCCGACCATCGGCCAGGCCATGGCCATTTCCGGAGCCGCCGCCAGCCCCAACTCAGGCTACGCCACCACCAATGCCATGGCCTTTCTGCTGACCGTGTTCGATGCCCGGCTCGGCTGGTGGCTCGGCAACACGCGGTGGCGCCTCGCCAGCCGTAAGCAAGGGCCATCGTTCGCATTGGGGTCGCTGCTCTCCGAACTCTTCGCCCAGACAACCGCGCGATCGAAGTTCGTGAACCTCTCCGACGGCGGCCACTTCGACAACCTCGGGCTCTACGAGCTGGTACGGCGGCGCTGCCGCTACATCGTCATTGGCGATGGTGAGCAGGACGGCGAGCTGACGTTCGGGTCGCTCGGCGGTGCCATCCGCAAGTGCCGCGCCGACTTCGGCGTCGAGATCGCGATCGATCCCACGCCGATCAGTTTGAAGGCCGACGGGCGCAGCAAGACGCACTGCGTCGTGGGCACCATCACGTATCCGGAGATCGACCCGGGGCAGCTCGAGACGATGACCAGGCAGCCGGAAGAGGACCCTCTGAGCCAGCTGAAGGTGCCCACCAGCCGGGCGCGCGGGTGGATCCTGTATCTGAAGTCGAGCCTCACCGGCAACGAGCCGGCGGACGTGATCGAATACCAGTCGCGAAACCCCGACTTCCCCCACCAGAGCACCGGCGATCAGTTCTTCTCGGAATCGCAGTTCGAGAGCTATCGCCGGTTGGGCCTGCACATCGTCCGTGAAGCCCTCGAAGGCGTGACCGACAAGGTGGGCGCTGTGACCAGTTGGACGGCCACACCCTCTGTTTTCCCGGTGCCGGCCGCACCGTCGCCGTTGCCCTCGCCGGACCCCGCGGCGCCATCGGACCCGCCCGACGCCTCGCCCAAATCGAGTGCGGCCGCGGACCTCAAGCGGGTGGCGAAGTGCAAGAAGTCGTCGTCTGTCGTTCTCGGGGAGATCAATCTCAAGGAGATCTTCCAGGACCTCACGGCCAAGTGGTATCCGGGCGTTCCGCTCACCGATGAAGCGGCGAGCCGGCTGAACGATCAGTTCAGCGACCTGATCAAACGTCTCGGCGACGCGAAGACGCCGTCGAAACTGCTCGACGAGCTGATGGCCGGCCGGAAAGACGCGCAGGGGCAGCCGATAGGCCACGCCCTCGACGCCGAGACATTGGTGTTTCTGGTGCAGCAGCTCGGCTTGATGGAGAACGTGTTCACCGAATTCCATTTCGAACACGCCGCCAACCGCGCCAACCCCCGCAACCGCGGCTGGATGCGCGTGTTCCGGCAGTGGGTGCAAAACGAGCAGCTCTACTCGATTCTCTGGCCGCGGGTGAAGAATTCGTACAACCCGCTGTTCCAGAAGTTCGTCGGCCAACTGCGCGAAGACATCGACGACGTGCCGACCCAGAATTAGTTGGTGATGACCATCACGATCGGGTTGTGGTCCGAGTCGAACTGGCGATCGATCGTCTCGCACCTGCGCTCGGTCCTGGACGCATCGAGGTTGCTGAACATGTAATCGAGGCGGCCGCGCCACCAGCCGAAGAACAGGTGGAGGCGGAGTGGCCACGTGTTCGTCGGGCCGCGGCCGCACGCGTCCTCGGGCAACACCGCGTTCAGGACCTTGAACGCCGTCTCGCGACGGCCGCCGGACCAGGTGTTGAAGTCGCCGCCCACGACGAGCGCGCCGCGAGCCGCGAGTGCTCCGAGATGTGGCGCCAGGGCCTTCGCCTGGTCGCCGCGTTTGCCTTTCGCGTCGAGATGCACCGTCATCACCTCCAGCGGCGCAAAGCCCGGCACCGCCACCATCGCCGCCACCGCCACGCGACGCTGCCGGAAAAAAGGCAGCTCGATTGCGCGCACGCGGTTCAAGGGATGGGTGGACAGAATGGCGTTGCCGCGGTCCTGCTGCGCGTCGGGAGCGAACAGGCGGCCGTTGCGCATCGACGGCACGTAGGCGGCGTGCAGGCCGAAGCGCGCCGCCATCGCCGCCACCTCCTGACTGCCTTCCCGCGCGCGGATCTCGGCCGGTGGCTCCATGCCCGACGGCACCGCGGCGGGTACATCGTGGCCTCCGCGCACCGCTTCCTGCAGCAGCAGTACGAGGGCGTAGGGTTTGGCCACGTCTGGCGCGCGATCGATCCACTCGATCAGGCGCTCCACCTCGGCGTGCCCGACGTGGATGTTCCAGCTGACCACCACCACCGAGGCGGCCACCGGCTCAGGGCGTCCCGTCACCAGCAACGGAGGGCCGACGCTGTCGCACCAAAGGTCGAGCGTTGCGCGATCGCCGGGCGGCGCCAGCGAGTGCCACTCGACTGCCGCCACGTCGCCGCGGCACGAGAGCGGCCGGGTCGGCGCCTGCTCCTGCGCCGCAAGCGCGCCGCCGCCGCACAGCGCCAGCGTGACGACCAGACGCGGGCCGAACCCGCAGGCCCGAGCCCATAATTGGCCGCTGCGCGCGCAGCAGGGTCGTCTGGTCTCGGTGGGAATCATCCTCGTCGCCGTTCCATCATGGCCGATATGGCCAGGGCGCCGGGGACGCATCGTGGTGGACACGACCGGCTTCGCCAGTGTGTTCACCGCGCGGGTGGAGCGGCCATCAGAAAACTGACGCCGCCACTGGCCGGTAGACATCCGCTGGCGGCGATGGACGGAGTACATCCACCACGTAGCCGAGGTTGAACCGCGTGCCGTCCCAGCACGGCATCCAGTGCGGGGCCTCGTCGTCTGGACCTGACGTGCTTTTGCAGAAGAGCGCAGGCGCTGCGTCGAGCCGCCGGCTGTCCGCGCCGACAAAGGTCGTTCCGCCGAGCGCGTCGCGCTCGATGTGCAATCCGCCTTCGTGCACCAGCCGATGATGGCGGCGACACAGAAGCATCAGGTTGCCGAGCGAGGTGGGGCCGCCATCGGCCCAATGTGTGATGTGGTGGGCGTCGCAGTGGCGGGCGGTGCACCCCGGAAAGCAGCATCGCGAATCGCGGGCGCTGAGCGCGCGGCGGATCGCGGCCGGAATCGCACGCGTCTTGCGGCCGACGTTCAACGTCGAACCATCGGGCCCTTCCTTCATGACGACCACCGAGGCGTCGCACGCCAGGCGCCGCGACGTTTCCGCGGAAACGTGGACCCCGCCCTCGCGGAGTTCGAGTACGGAGTGGCCGGTGGCCGGTTCAGCCGGGGACGTGCTGGCCGGCGCCGGTTCGACGTGCAAGACTACTTGATAGCGGTCCGCGGCCACGCCGCGATCCAGACCCGAGGCCAGCGCGCTCTCGGCCAGCAGACCCAGGGCGTCCGCGCGCCGCTGCGCCGACGTCACTTCCTCCGCTACCGACGCCGGTGGCGCCGCCTGCTTCGACTCCTGAAAGAGCCGCTCACTGGCCGCCTCGAGCGCCTGCTGCACCACCGCGCCCAACTCCGGCGTCAACCGCGCCCGCACAATCACCATCCCGTCATCATCCACCCAGGTGGTTACCATTCGGTTGAGATGCCGGCGCTCGGTGGTGAGCGCCTCTTCGACACGGTCGCATCGCCGCCACGCACGCACGACCCGCTCTACGTGGGCCGCGGTGCCCTGGTACGCCAGGTCGAGGAGCCGCGCTTCGTTCTCGGGGGTTGCGATACGGCTGATTGCGCGCACCTTGGCGTAGGAGATTTCGCCCCGCTGGATGGCGCCACTGAGGCGCGGCAACGCTGCCAGCGCATGGGCCACACGCACCTTCTCGCGCGCTGCGCCCAGGTCGATGCCCGTGCGCCAGTGGAGCCAGTGGGCGCAGGACAGGAACCCGTTGTTCCACCCCGCCTGCGCATCGAACTGGCGGAGCAAGACCAGCAGCTCGTAGGTGGCGGCGTGCAGGCGCGAGGCCAGCTGGGCGATGGCCTCGCCGAGCTGTTCGAGCTGCGACAGGTCGGCCGGCGCCAGGCGCGCACGACTCTGATCGGAGCCGCAGGTTGGAGAGAACGGTAGTGTCATGTGCGATGGTAACGCCACGATTTTTAACCGCCAGTAATGCCCGCACAGCAGCGATCAGATTGCCTGACGACTGCGACCGTGCCCCGATCGACGATCGGCGCCGAGGCGCGACACGATCGCGTGTGGCGGGTGATCTACACCCGATCTCGATCGCTCGGCAGTGTCGTGCGAAAAAGCTGTCAAGCAAAAAAAACGGGCCGCACGATCTTCTCGTGGAGCGGCGCGCACCCTCTCACCTGATTCACGCAACGCCGTCGTTATGGACGATGCGCCCGTCCACGATCGTCAGCACCGATCGCAGGTTTCGGATCTGGGCGTCCGGGACGGTGAAGTAGTCGCGGTCGAGCACCGCCAGGTCGGCAAGCTTACCGACCTCGAGGGAGCCGATCTTGTCTTCCATGCGCAGGAACCAGGCGTTGCTGCGCGTGAACAGCCGCAGCGCTTCGGCGCGCGTGATCTGCTGGCCGGGATTGACCTGCGCGCCAAACGAGTTGAGGCCCGTGACCGCGTAGGCGATGTGCGACCACGGGTTGAGTGGCGCGATGTGCACACCGTCGCCGTGGATGCCCACCTGGATGCCGTGATCCACGATGGTGCGGAACGGCGGTCCCGTCACCACCTTCGGGTCCGATGACGTGACCCAACGGAAGGCGGCCATCTGGACGCCGCAGCCGAGGCTCTTGAGGCGCGTCAGCAGCTCGGACGTGACCTCCGGGATGTGGTGCACCACCCAGCGCTTGTCGCCGATCGGGAACTCCTTGTTGACGGTCTCGTAGGCCTCGACCACCTGCTGCAGGCCGGCAAGATTCTGCACGCTGTTCTCGTTGCGCCAGCCGGCCTGAGCCACCAGGCGCTGCGCGTCGCGCCATGCCTGTCCAGCGGCGAGCGGCGCGGCCCACTCGCCGATCGAGCCCGTGCGCAGCATGTCGTCACCGAAGAACTGGAACGAGTTGCGCAGGCGCTCGTGCAGCTCAGGCAGGGCCGGGTCGGCCTGGTTGTGCAGGAAGTTCATCTGCAGTCGGACCGTGGCCAGACCCTGGCGGTGGAGCGCGATCCACGAGTCGTACATCCGGTACTGATCGAGGTTCGAGAGGATCTGGTTGGGGTGGAGCGGGCCCGGCGTGGGGAAGAGCACCTGGTCGAGGTGTGCCGTGAGCCCCAGGCTGGTGGAGTAGTTCATCGCGTCGAGCGTGCTGCGGCGCTTGTCGGCATCCGTCTGCATGCGACGCAGGTGAAAGAGCGCGCTCGCCGATGGGCCCCCGCCGGCGAATCCCGCCGGCGCAATCACGCCGGCCTCGGAGGCCGCCACCTTCTTGACGTCCGGGTGCACCGGCGCGGCGGCGTCGATCGCGTCGAAGAGTTTCTTGCCCAGCGAGTTGGTGACGGCCGGTCCGGTGAAGCGCTCGTAGAGCAGCACCGGGCGATCCGGCACGGCCTCGTCGAGCTCTTTCAGCGTCGGGTGGCGGTGCTCGACCCACTGGTTGGGATGCCAGCCGCCCATTGAGGTGATCCACTGGCCCTCGGGCACGCCCTTGCGGCGCGCGGCGAGCGCCTGCTGCACCTCTTTGACCGACGCCGTGTTCTCGAGGATCGTGTGGTAGCCAGGACGGTTGGCCAGGCTGACGATGTGGACGTGCGGCTCCACGAGGCCGGGGACGACTGTGCGGCCGCGCAGGTTGATGACGCGCGCGCCTGGCCGTGACAGACGGTCGCCGACCCCGGCGATGCGATTGTCGTGGATCCAGACGCTGCTGACGACGCGGTTCGTGGCGTCCAGCGTGTGGATGCGGCCGTTGGTCAGGAGAAGGTCCGGAGTCGGCGCGCCGGGCGCGTTTGTGCCAGGCGCGGGGGCCTGAGCCGCCAGTGCGTCGCCTCCACCCGTGGCAATCGCGGCGCCGGCAGCCACTGTGGTGCCCAAGAAGTGGCGACGGGATTGTTTTTGAGCGTCTGGCGGCTGCGCCATGGTGCCTCCTAGCGTGCTAGTTTACGCTGCCACAGCGTGGCAATCACAGTTAGAACTCTTGCGTTCGCTTGCGGTTGGCCAGGAGACTCTCCCGGGTTGATCGTGCGAGCCGCCCGCGCACGAACCGCGCATGCGCGCATCAAAGCTGACCAGCGAGGCGTGCTCATCGCAAAAACTGCAACGTGCAGAGGAGGTCTACGAGTGTGCGCGGCGCTGCCGATTTACCAACTGAAAACCGTAACTCAGCTTGCACAGACCTACTTCGGCGAAGTAGAACGTTGGGCGCCGGGGAGATGAGCCAGTCTTTTGACCTGGCCCTTATCTGAATCAAACGATGAAGCTGACTTACGAAGTCGCCAAGAAGTTGCTCGACGAGGGAGAGTTTGGGGAATTGCGTCGGCTCGCCGAGCCGTCCTTCGCGCAGGCCCAAACGCTCGAGCCACGACTGCTAGTCCTCGTGGCACATGCTTTGGTGTACACCGGCGAAAGCCACAAAGCGATGTCGCTTCTAGCAGACCTAGACCTGGAATCACGGTCGGGCGCATGGAGTCGTTGGCGCGCAAGACTTGTTCTCGGCCTTGCGAATCGCGATATCGGTTCGATGACGAAAGCCCTGGGCGAATTTCAGCGCGCTCTGCGCATTGCTCAGGAGAGTGGCACACAGGAAGACGTAGCGTGGGCGCACATTTACCTGTTCAGGCACATCGTCGATGGACATCCCGTCGATCTAGCTCCAGCGATGTTGCCGACGGTCCGATCGGCCGTCACCAAGGCTGGCTCTCCTAGAGCGTCTGCCTTTCTTCATACCTGCGTGGCGGTACTCGAAGGTCATAACAGTCGTCTCAGCGAAGCGTCTCGACACGTTGAATGTTCGGAGTCGTTGGTTTCGTTCGCACCTAACAAATGGCTGGCATGCGGAAACCAGCAGAACCGTGCAGCGATATTCCTTGCTGACTGTCGGTTTCCGGAAGCGCTGAGGATCCTCGAGGCGCTACTCGAGACTACGACCCGCCATGGGCTGAGCCACGAGCGAGCGAGGGCCGCGGCCAATCTTGGCCACCTGTATGTGATGACCGGCGAGCACGATCGGGCCCTTGCAACTCTTGAGATGGCTGCGAACTCCCCCAATATCTCGCGGCTGTCGCGGTTTAGTGTAAGCGAAGGAATTGCGAGAGCGTACCTTGGGAAAGGGGAGTTGAAGCTCTGCGAGGAGGTGCTCGATCGAATCGAGGCTGCAGCCGCTGAGGACGAGGAGTTGGCGAATTCCTATGGTGTGCGTTGGGCTGCGATCACCAGAGCCCGGCTGCTTTTGCAGCAGCAGAAGCATGAAACGGCCGTCGAGTTCCTCACACGAGTCGAGCAGAGAGATCGAGGAGCGACGGACGCCCCGTTCGCTGCTGCCCTGAGCATGTATATGGCTCAAGCTTTGGCGATGTCCGGAAATTCTTCGGATGCGGCACGCTACTTAGTACTAGCGCATCAACTGGGCGCGACATCGTTACGGGGACTTCAAGGTCAGTTTTACGGCGCATTGGCGTCGATCTTAAGCTATTCCCATTCGGGGTTGTCGTTGTCGGTGCGCAACCGAGCGGTTCGAGTTTGGCACGAACAGGGAACCGCTTGGATGCAGCAACAACTTGTGCCGGCGACGCCGACTACATCGAACTCCATTAGCATTGATGCTCCAGTCGCGATCAACGCTTTGGCGAGTGCGATCGATCTCGCGCACAGCCCCAGACTTCTGGCCGAGGAACTTGCTTCTGTCGTCAAGGCGCTTGGTTGCGCAACGCAAGTTCGCACACTAGTTGTGCGCAAAGACGCCACTGTCGATTCGACGAGTGGTTGGCAAGCCTTGGCACTGGGGTCGGTCGATGACGAGGCGTGGCATCTGGAGTGCTCTCTGCCGACTGACCCGGCTGGCGCTTTGACCCTTTCTGGAGTCTTGCGCATCGGCCAAGCTGCAGTCGCTTTGCAGCGTTTTAAAGCGGCTGAACGCCACAGCACTGCGCTCTGGCCAGCCGACCAAGATCCCGGTCAAGAAGGAGCGGTATTCATTTCAGAAGAAATGCGTGATTTAGTACAGACCGCCACTCGGATCTCGTCGACGGATATACCCATCCTGATTACTGGAGAAACGGGCACAGGAAAGGAAGTGCTGGCTCGTCTGATCCACGCTCGATCGGGACGCGCGAAGAAGGTCTTCATGCCCTTCAACTGCACGACGGTTCCGAAAGAGATGATGGATTCGCAACTGTTTGGTCACAGGCGCGGCGCATTCACTGGCGCTGTCGAGAATTTTCAGGGCGTGATCAGAAGCACTCGAGGGGGCACCCTCCTCTTGGACGAAATCGGCGACCTTAGCCTGGAGGCTCAGCCCAAATTACTCAGGTTCCTTGAGTCTGGCGACGTACTGCCACTTGGCGAAGCAAACCCCGTGCAAACGGACGTTCGCGTCATAGCTGCGACTAATTCTGATCTCGACAAGGCCGTCTCGGAGGGCCGATTTCGTGAGGATCTCTACTATCGCTTGAACATCGTCCAGCTACGCCTCCCGCCGCTACGTGAGCGGCGGATCGAAATACCTCCGCTGTCGCGACACTACCTGCAGAAATTCGCCAATCAGTTCAAGAAAGGCGACCTTCGATTGTCCGACGAAGCAATGGAGTTCTTGGTCCTCTTCGATTGGCCCGGCAATGTCCGGCGGCTTGCGAACGAAATGCGGAGGTTGGCTGTTTTGTCAGAGCAGGGCGCCGTTCTGGGGCCTGACGATCTGTCACCCGAAATTGCTAGGTTTCGCAGGACCAGTCCCCAACAGGCGTTCCTAGTCGATTCAAACCAAATCGTTGTGAGGCTTGATCAACCCATGGGGGCGGCTGTGCAGTACGTCGAAAGGGCGATGCTTCGCTGTGCGATGAACACGCACCAGGGTCGTATGGAGGTGGTGGCGAAGGCTTTGGGTCTATCCAGGAAGGGGCTTTACCTGAAGCGCCAGCGCTATGGTCTTGCTTAAAGAGTGCCCTGGTTCTACGCCCGGGTTGGTCCTCGCGCCGTTTCGACACGGACCGAGACCGCTGTGCCTGTGGAAGCGGTCGAGAGGTCGCGCAAGGTCTGGGCGAAGGCTGCCGCGATTCGCTCCATCGCGTATTGGTGATCGTCAGAGAACGCTTCGCCGGTGCTCGAGTACGCTGACAGCGCTCCGAGTAGCTGACCGTCCAGTTTTAGGGGGGCGACGAGGGCAGTTTTTAGTGGTGGCGAGAACATGTTCGCACGCTCCATTAAGTCTAGAGACGCGGGTGAGTTCGCCATTACCGTATCGTGCGCTGCCGCCCAGCCGGTAGTTCGTTCCCCGTTCTTGATCGAAAGACCCGTTAGTGACACCGCGGTATCGCCACCTGAGTGCGTGCAGGTCAAGGCGTCGTCAGCAGCCGAGTATTCGAAGATCGCGCACACGGATGCTGGTGTCAGCATTGAAATGAATTGTGCGGCGACATCAGTGGCGTCTCTGCGTGAAGTCGAATGCCTCAGTGAGAGTGCACATTCTTCGAGTAGGGTCGCCTGCTCTGCGTTGGTTCGAATTTGTTGAAGAGGATCGAGACCCGTCGCGCCTTTGAACGTGGGCATGAAGCTTCGTGCCTGTTGGCCGGCCTGTATCGCGAGGGGTGAAATCTCCGAAAAGACAGAGATAAACGTGTCGACCACCAAGGGGTCGTACATCTTGCCGCTGCGCTCCCGTAGGATGGCAAACGAGTCCTCGTCAGACATCCTTGGACGGTAGGGTCGGTCCGACGTGAGGGCGTCGAAACAATCGACCACTGAAAGAATTCGGGCTCCAAGCGGGATGTCGTGCGCGGAAAGGCCCGATGGATATCCATTGCCATCCCAGTTCTCATGGTGGTGTCGAACGATTGGGACGACGGGGTAGGGAAAGCTTATCGAGGACAGGAGATCGGCGCCGATGTCCGCATGGCGCTTCATCTTTTCGAACTCCGCTGCTGTCAGCTTGCCTGGCTTATTCAGAATGTACTCGGGGATCGCAAGCTTCCCCATGTCGTGCAGAAGCGCCGCAGCTTCGATCGCGCGAAGCTGCTGTTCGTCAGTCACGCCAAGTCGCCTTGCAAGTTGTGTTGCATAAACTTGAACTCGGCGAATGTGTCCGTGGGTGATCTGGTCCTTTGCGTCGACCGCCATCGCCAGCGCTTCGATCGTTGAGAGATACAGTTCGTTTATGTGGTGAACGTGGCGATTTGCGTCCTCCAAGCGTCCCATCGAAGTTTTGAAGGTGTAGTACGACACGAGGAGGATGGGCACGATGATGCCGACTACCGCGAGGTTGATTCCATCAGCGAAGGCGACCATGAAAATCGCGATCGAACTACCCAAGAAGTAGTTGATGCTCACGGCAGGCAAATTGCGCCGCCACTGGCCCCACGGAATCTCCCGACGGTCAGACCACATTGCGCCGGCGATCAGGGCGGTGTTGACAGCGAAATACAGGATCGCTAGGCCCAGGATTGGGAGGACGAGCCTTCCAACGGCGGCGGTTCCAACCGGCCCGGCGGAATTGCCCGAAGCATAGAAGAAGAATTCTGCCGCGACTCGAATAGAAATCGCCGGAGCGGTTACGTTAAAGAGAAAGCGTCGAGGCGTGCGTCTAGTGCTTTTTGTCCAGAACGAAATTACGAGCGCGTCTACCAGGACGGTGAGCGTGCCGGCCGCGTGTCCGAACAGAAGGACCGAGGTGAAGATAAAGGTTTCGGAGACGGATAGGTTTGCCGGAACAGATGGCAACTTGACGGTAAAGCAGCCAGCCAGGACGGTTAGCCCAACCAGTACTAGCCAATCAACTGCCGGTGGGTTCGAGCGGATTTCGAGGACTGACCCGATGACTACACTAAGGCCGACCGCTACGACGGCGGTCACGTAAGCCGAACGGACGATATGGTTTGCGCGGGTCAAGGCCTTGGCAAACCACCATATCGGTCTTTCCCCCTCAGGTCTTTAGCACGTCTTGGCTGGTCCGTTCCCTCAGCTTCACGTCCCTTCTAGGCGGGGGCCTCAGGCCCCCTTAGAGGGCGGCGGTCAGTCCCCGTAGAGGATGGTGTCCCCGTAGAGGATGGTGTCCCCGTAGAGGATGGTGTCCCCGTAGAGGATGGTGTCCCCGTAGAGAATGGTGTCCCCGTAGAGAATGGTGTCCCCGTAGAGGATGGTGTCCCCGTAGAGGATGGTGTCCCCGTAGAGGATGGTGTCCCCGTAGAGCATGGTGTCCCCGTAGAGGATGGTGTCCCCGTAGAGGATGGTGTCCCCGTAGAGGATGGTGTCCCCGTAGAGGATGGTGTCCCCGTAGAGGATGGTGTCCCCGTAGAGAATGGTGTCCCCGTAGAGGATGGTATCCCCGTAGAGGATGGTGTCAGCAAACACCTCCTTTGCGCCAAAAACCAGGCGCGCCGTCTCCACCGTCTCCCCGGCGATCGACGTCGCCTTCGCCCTTGGCGCGAGCAGCGCACCCACCACATTCAGGCTGCCGGCGCCGCTCACTGCCAAGCCGCTCTCCATCGGCTCGGCGCCAAACTGTAGACGGGCCTTGATTTGCGCCGGAGTCGCGTTCAACACCTGACTGAGCAGCACCACCGCGCCACTCACCACGGCGGTCGCCGGACTGGTGCCTGAGGCGGTCAGGCGCATGTTGGCGCCGGTGCCGGTCACGAGCTCGGGGTGGGTCTTCACGAGGGTGGAGTTGGGGACCGCCAGGCCCGTGATCTTGTTGCCCGGGGCCACCAGGTCCGGCTTGACCAGGTTGTCGATGAGCGTGGGGCCAATCGAGCTGTAGGTGGTCATCACGTCGTCGCTGCGGAACGGCGTGCCCATGGTGTTCATCGCGCCCACGGTGATGGCGAAGGGGGAGATGCCGGGGGTGTGGATCAGGCGGGCTACCCGCCGGCCGTCAGCGAGCTTCCCATCGTTGCCCGCGGCTGCAACGACGGCGATGCCGGCGTCGAAGGCGCGCTTCACGGCCTGGCACATCGGGTCGTCCTTGTAGGACTGCAGCACGAGGCCGCCCAGCGACAGGTTGATCACCTTGATGTTGTAGGCGTCCTTGACGGAGATGGCGTAGTCGATGGCCTGGATGACGGCGCTGGCCGTGCCCACGCCATCCTTGTTCAGGACCTTCAGGCTGATGATGTTCGCCTCCGGGGCCACCCCGGTGATGTCGTCCTTTTTCCCGGCGCCGGCCGCGGCGATGATGCCGGCCATGTGCGTGCCGTGCCCGTGCAGATCGAGAGGGCTGTTCTCCTCGGTGAAGTTCTTGCGCAGCAGGACGCGGCCGGCGAACTGCGGCAGGTTGGCCACGCCCGTGTCGAGCACGGCCACGCCGACGCCCTTACCGGTGATCGCCCCCAGGTTCGCCGCCACGGCGCCCGCGGTATGCAGCAGGTCGGCGCCGACGGCCTTGATGGTCACATCCATCGTGCTCTTCACGGCCTGGTCGCTGCTCAGCGCATCCACGCCGGCGTCGGCGGCCAGAGCCGCCAGGCGGCCGGCCGGCACGTGGAACACGGCGCCGGTGGCCAGCAGCTTCTTGACCCGCAGGTCGAGCCGCGCGGCCACGGCCAGGGCCTGTGCCTGGCCGCCGCTGAAGATCACCGAGGTGTCGGAGGTATCCCCCTGTTCCAGCTTCTTCACGAGGTCGTCGGACAGACGCACCCCCCGGCGGCCCTGGGCCTGTGCGGCGGTGGTGGCGGCCAGCAGACTCAGAACGGCGAGGAACGTCGCGGCCCGGTAGACTCGGGTGCGGGTCAGGGAGATGTGGCAGTGCATCATGGTGGGAGACTCCGTCGGAACGGTCGTTAGAGCTGGGCGGTGTGGCTGGCCTCGGAGGTGTGCGCGGCGAGCCGCGAGCCCTCCTTGCCGAAGAGCGACGAGGTGAGCACACGCTGCGACCCGTGGATACGAATCGTGGCCAGTTGGCCGTCGCGAATGCGGTTGTAGATGGTGCGGCGCGATACCTGCAGCAGGCTGGCGGCCTGCATCAGCGACACGCTGCGGCCGTATCTCGCTTCGAGGTTCGGGGTCTGGCTCGGGGTGGTCAGAGTTGAATCGGGCACCGTCTGGTCCTCCACTGCCCCTACCTAAGGGCAGGCCCTGTGCCAGACGTGACCGTATTTGGTGGCCCGACTATAAGTTGTTGCGGGAAAGCGTTTTAGATCTGATTGATAGTGGACGGAAATGGACGTGCCGATACCCATCCACAGCCAGTCCTTTAGCCAAGCGCGACCGTAACCGCGGGGAACGAAGGGCGTCCATCGGCCGAACAGCGCTTTTGCACGGATTCTTGTGGACTTGCACAGAATTTTCCGAGCGGCCAGAAACTTGGCCGGGGTAGCCAAGAATGCGTTTCCGCGCCTCACGACTCACCGGCGTCGCGTTCAGCTTGATCGCGGTTTCAACCCTGATTTGGTTGGTCCGATCGGGCCGTGCGCCCCAGGGTTCTCCCGGGCCGGCTGAAGCGCAGCGTGGCGGCCAATTGGTTGTCTCGGTGCGGAGCGAGCCCCGATCGTTCAATCGCATCGCCGTCGGCAACCAGTCCACGGAGCTCCTCTCGCTCCTCACCCAGGCCCGGCTCGTGCGGGTCAACAAATCCACTTTCGAGCTCGAACCCTGGCTGGCTGAGCGGTGGGACTCGAGCCCGGATGGGCTGACGCACACTCTTCACCTGCGAAAGGGCATCCAGTGGTCCGACGGGGTGCCGTTCACCTCGGCCGACGTCGCCTTCACGCTGAAGGCGGCGATGGATCCGAAGGCGGGGAGTGTGCTCACGTCGGTGCTCGTCGCCGGTGGCAAGCCGATCACGGTCGCCACGCCCACGCCCGACACGGTCACGCTCACGTTCGCGGCTCCTTCGGGGCAGGGGCTCCGAATGCTCGACCAGGCGACCATTCTGCCGAGGCACAAGCTCGAGGCGATTTACCTCAAGGGCGAGTTCGCCAACGCCTGGGGCGCGGCCACGCCGCCCGCGGACATGGTCGGCCTGGGCCCGTTCGTGCTGAAGGAGTACACGCCCGGCCAGCGCCTGGTCTTCGACCGCAACCCGCGCTACTGGCGCAAGGCGCCCAACGGTGACGGTCTGCCCTATCTCGATCGCGTCGTGGTCGAAATCGTGCCGGACCAGAATGCCGAACTGCTGCGCCTGCAAAGCGGCGCCACCGACCTGACCCAGGACGCGCTGCGTCCCGACGACTACGTCCCGGTCAAACGCCTCGAGCAGCAGCGGACGTTGACGATGGAGGAAATCGGCGTGTCCACCGACGCCGACTCGCTGTGGTTCTGCCTCAAGCCCGAGGCGCGCAAGAAGGACCCGCGCTGGGCGTTCGTCCAGCGGCGTGAGTTCCGGCAGGCGTTATCGCATGCGGTGGATCGCGAGGAGTTCGCGCAGACAGTGTTCCTGGGCGAGGCGGTACCGGTGTGGGGGCCGATCACGCCCGGCAACAAGGACTGGTTCTCGCCCAACGTGCCGCGCTATCCCTACGACGAGGCAAAGGCCAGGGAACTGCTGAAGTCGATCGGCCTCGAAGATCGCAACGGCAATGGCGTCGTTGAGGATGCCAAGGGGACCGAGGCGCGTTTCACGCTGGTCACGCAGAAGGGCCTTACCTGGTACGAGCGGGGTACGGCCGTGGTGCGCGAGGCGGCGGCAAAGATTGGCATAGCGCTGGACGTGGCGCCGCTCGAGTTCGGCCAGATGGTGCAGCGTCTGCGGGCGTGCGACTACGACGCCATCTACATGCGCGTGTTGGTCACTGATACCGATCCGGCGGGCAATCTCGACTATTGGGTCAGTTCAGGAGAGGGGCACTTCTGGAACATCGCGTCGAAGACGCCCGCCACCGAGTGGGAAGCGCGCATCGACGCGCTCATGGAGGAGCAGGCGGGCACGATCGACATGGACAAGCGCCGGGCGATCTTCAACCAGGTGCAGAACATCATGGCCGAGAACGCGCCAGCGATCTTCTTTGCCGCGCCGCGCCTCTACGCCGCGCACTCCACCCGCGTGCGGGGCGTCGTCCCGTCGGTGACGCGGCCGCATCTGATGTGGAACGTGGACATGCTCAGCGTGTCGGCTCCGCGCTAGTTGCGTCGGCGCGGCCGAAGGCGGCGACTGTCGTCACGGCACGCGGTGTTCGTGCAAAGTGTCGCGCTTTCCGCGACAATCACCTCACCCGATGCGAGCGTTTCTCGTGCGTCGCCTCGCCTTCGCGCTGGTACTCGTCGCCTGCGCGTCCTCGGCGGCGTTCCTCTTGACGCGCGCGGCACCCGGCGACCTCACCACGCAGTTGGGCGCGTTTCCGCAACCCGAGGAGGTGGCGGCCACTCGCGCGCGGTTCGGGCTCGATCGCCCGGTGGTGGAGCAGTGGCTGGCATGGGGATGGCGCGCGCTGCGCTTCGACCTCGGTGAGTCGTTTCTCTACAACCGTCCGGTGGCCCGCGTGCTGGCGCCGGCGGCACTCAACACGGCCATCCTGGCGGTCGTGGCCTTGTTCGCGGCGACTACCGCCGGTCTGGCGCTCGGCGTGGTCAGCGGCAGCCGGTCTGGCGTTGCCGCCGCGCTCATCCGGGTGGTGTCGGCCGTGTGTGTGTCGCTGCCGCCGCTCGTGACGTCGCTCGTCTTCGTCTTCCTTGCCGCGCGTACCGGCTGGCTACCGGCCGGTGGCATGTCGTCGGCCGGCGCGGGGGATCTGTCGTGGAGTGCGTGGCTGGCAGACGTCGCCTGGCACGTGCCGCTGCCAGCGCTGGCCCTGGCGCTGCCGATCGCCGCCACGTTCGAACGTCTCCAGTCGCAGGCGATGGCCCAAGTGGTGAGCGAGCCGTTCGTGCAGGCCGCGCGTGCGCGAGGTGTGCCGGGAGCGCAACTCATCTGGCGACACGCCTGGCCGGTCTCGCTGCGTCCAGTCTGCGCCGTGCTGGGCGTCGCGATTGGTGCGCTGCTGTCAGGGTCGTTCGTCGTGGAGTACGTCACCACGTGGCCCGGGCTTGGCCGCCTCATGTACGAAGCGCTCCGGGCGCGTGACATCTATCTGGTGGCCGGCTGCGCCGCCATGGGCTCGGCCTTTCTCGCCTGCGGCACGCTCGCCGGCGACCTGCTGCTGGCCGCCGTCGACCCGCGCGTGCGCGACGAGGCCGGCACGTGAGGCGAGCCGGAATGGCACTGCTCGCCGCGGTCGCGCTCGTGACGGCGGGCGCCTCGTGGTTGGCGCCCAACCCGCCGGAACGCCGCTTTCCCGATCTGCTCAACGCGCCGCCAACGCGGGTGCGTGTGTGGGACGGGGGGCCGCGGGCGCCCTTCATCTACCGGCAGCGGGTCGTGAGCCGTCTCGAGCGGCGATTCGAAAACGTCATCACCGAGCGCGTGTCGCTGCGATGGCTCGACGATGGCGCGCTCGTCACCGCGGATCCCGCCGGCGGCGCCCCACTCCTCATGCTTGGCACCGACAGCTACGGCCGCGACATCTTCGCCCGCCTCGTGCACGGCGCGCGGCTCACACTGGCGCTGGCACTGCTGGCGACGCTGGGTGCCACTCTGGTCGGTGGCCTCGTGGGCGGAGTCTCGGGTTATGCTGGCGGTCGCGTCGATCTGCTGCTATCGCGGCTCACCGAGTTCGTCCTGGTGCTGCCGGCCATTTACGTCGTCCTGGCGCTCCGGGCGGCGTTGCCGCTCGCGGTACCCCCGCGCACCGTCTTTCTGTCGCTCGCCGGTATCTTCGTCCTTCTGGGGTGGCCCACCGTGGCCCGCGGCGTGCGCGCCATCGTCGCTTCGGAGCGGGCGCGCGATTACGTGTCGGCCGCCGAGGCCCTGGGCGCGCGTCCGACGCGGGTGCTGCTGCGCCACCTGCTCCCGGCCGCGCGCGGCCACCTGCTGACGCAAGCCACATTACTGCTGCCGGCCTTCATCCTCGCCGAGGCGACGATGTCGTACATCGGCCTGGGGTTTCCCGAGGCCACGCCCACCTGGGGCACCATGCTGCAGGAGGCGTCCAACGTGGCGCTGCTCAGCGAAGCACCCTGGACGCTGGCGCCGGCCGGCGCGATCTTTCTCGTGGTATTGGGCGTGAACCTCGCGATACAGAGTCCCACCCGCCCCCAGGTACAATTGGATCGATGAAACCGTTCGCGGGCGTGTACACGCCCATCGTCACGCCGTTTCGTGACGACGACACCGTGGACGAAGCCGGCCTGCGCGGCAACGTCCGGCGGTGGATGGCCAGCACGCTGACCGGCCTGGTAGTGCTCGGTTCCAACGGCGAAGCCGCCCAACTCGACGACGACGAGGCCGACCGGGTCGTGGCCATCGCCCGCGCGGAGGTTCCGAACGGCCGCCCTTTCCTGGTCGGCACCGGGCGCGAGTCCACCCGCGCCACTATCGCGGCAACGCGTCGCGCCGCGCGCGAGGGCGCCGACGCAGCCCTGGTTCGCACGCCCGGGTTCTTCAAATCGCAGATGACGGGCGAGGTATTCACGCGGCACTACACGGCGGTGGCGGATGCGTCGCCGGTGCCGGTGCTGCTGTACAACGTCACGATGTTCACCGGCGTCAACCTGCCGGTGGATGCGGTGGCGGCGCTCGCGGCGCACCCCAATATCGTCGGCCTGAAGGAGTCGGGGAGCGACCTGGCACAGATAGCCGACTACGTGGCGCGCACGCCGGATGACTTCACCGTGCTCGCCGGTTCGGCGACCACCTATTTCCATGCCCTCTGTGCCGGATGCGACGGCGGCATCCTGGCGTTGGCGTCGCTCTTCCCAGACGACTGTGTGCGGCTGCAGGCGCTCGTCCGCGCCAACCAGATTGACGCGGCCCGTGCACTGCAGCGCCGTTTGACGCCAATCGCTCGCACCATCGGCACGGCGCACGGCGTGCCGGCGCTCAAGGCGGCGCTGGACCTGCTCGGGTACGCGGGCGGCCCGCCGCGGCCGCCACTGCAACGCCCGCCAGCGGCGGTCGTCGACACCCTGCGCAGTCAGCTCGAGGCGCTCGACGCGCTGCCGCTGGTTCACTGATCACCCCACGCACTCGAACGAGGTCCCTGCTCTGATGCCACTTCCGTCTACCGAACGCATTCTGCTCGGGCCCGGTCCGAGCCTCATCGCTCCGCGTGTGATGCGCGCCATGGGCGCGCCCGTACTCAGCCACCTCGACCCCGACTTCGTGCCGCTCCTCGACGACGTGCGCACCTCGCTGCGCCGGCTGTTCAAGGCCGACGAGCAGGCGCTGACGATTGCCACGTCCGGGACGGGCACCTCCGCGATGGAAGCGGCCATCGCCAACGTCGTCACCGAGAGCAGCCGCGCGGTCGTCGTCGTCACCGGGTATTTCGGCGACCGGCTCGTGCAGATCCTGGAGCGCTACGGTGCCACAGTGCGCCGCATCGACGTCGAGTGGGGTCGCGCCGTCGATCCCGCGCTGCTGCGCGCCGAGCTGAGGAAGGCAGGCGCCGACATCGTGGGCGTCGTCCACGCGGAGACGTCTACCGGCGTGATCAACCCGGTGAAGGAACTGGCCGCGATTGCCCGCGAGCATGGCGCGCTCACCATCGTGGACATGGTGACGTCGCTCGGCGGCCATCCCGTCGATCTTGCGGGATGGGGTGTGGACGTGGCCTACTCGTGCAGCCAGAAGTGCATCGGTGCGCCGTCCGGCATGTCGCCCGTGGCCTACTCGGGCGCGGCGCGCGCGAAGATGGTCAAGTGCCGCAGCTTCTATCTCGATCTGAAGCTGCTCGAGGACTACTGGCAGGGACGGAAGTATCACCACACGCTGTCCACCTCCTTGGTGTACGCGCTGCGCGAGGCGCTGCTGATGGCCGAGGAAGAGGGCCTCGAGGCGCGCTATGCGCGCCACGAGCGGCATCACCGTGCGCTCGTGGCTGGCCTCGAAGGCATGGGGCTGTCGCTGCTGCCGCCGGCGGGCGAGCGGCTGTGGACGCTGAACACGGTGCGGGTGCCGGCCGGCGTGGACGAGGCTGGCGTGCGCCGCACGCTGCTGCAGACCTTCAACCTCGAAGTCGGGGCCGGCCTCGGGCCACTGGCCGGGAAGATCTGGCGCGTCGGCCTGATGGGCGCGAGTTCCACGCCACAGACGCTGCTGCTGTTCCTCGCGGCGCTCGAGGCCGCGCTCGCGACGCAGGGGCACCGCCTGCCCGCCGGCGGTGGTGTCGCCGCGGCCGAGGCGGAGCTTCGTTCGCAGTTGACGGCGGTCTGAGCACCGACGGCGATGGACGGGCGGTCTGACCGCCCGTTCCGGACCGGCTCCAGACGCGGCGTAAGATTCAGTCATGCCCGTTCGGGTCAACGCGCCGGGTAAGCGCCGGTTGTCGATCCTGCGCTGGCTGGCGGGCGCCGGTGCGCTGGCCTTTGCCGCGGTGGCCTACACCTACCTCACGCTGCCCGACGTGCGGGCGCTGGCCAGAACCAACCCCAAGACGACCGCCTTCATGGAGCTGCGCTTCCAGGAGGCGGAGCGCGAGGGGAAGCCGTTCCGGTTCGATCAGCGCTGGGTACCGTATTCGCGGATCTCCCCCAACCTGCGGCGGGCGGTGCTGGCGGCCGAAGACAGTGCGTTCTGGCAGCACGACGGCATCGACGTCGAGCAGATCCGCGTGGCGGTGAAACAGGCGATGGCGAGCGGGGCCGTCCCGCGCGGCGCCAGTACGCTCACGCAGCAGCTCGCCAAGAACCTCTATCTGTCGCCGTCGCGCAATCCGTTGCGCAAGCTGCGCGAGCTGGTCATCACGCGGCGGCTCGAAGCGGAGCTCTCGAAGCAGCGCATCTTCGAGATCTACCTCAATGTGGTCGAGTGGGGCGACGGCGTGTGGGGGGCCGAAGCCGCGGCCCGACGGTACTTTGGCGTGCCGGCGTCGGCGCTGTCGCGGCAGCAGGCGGCGCTGCTCGCCGGCGCGCTCATCAATCCCCGGCGCTACAACCCGGGGCGCCCGCCGTCACGGCTGCTCCGGCGTCAGCGGATCATCCTCGCGCGCATGGGTACCGTGGAGACCGCGCCGACAAGCCTGCCATCGCCGCCGCGTCCGGATCCGGAAGCCGTCGAATCGCTCGACGACGACCCCGCGGCCAACGCGCCGGGTGCCCCCGGTGTGCCCGCCGTGCCAGGCCCGGCGCAGCCGGCCCCCGCGCCCCCGGCAACGGAGCCCGCTCCTTCGGCGGACGCGCCCCCGGCGTGACGGCAAGGCGGTCCGAAGACCGCCGCTCCATTCAAATCACGCGAGTCACAGTTCGCCGCGCCGAAGGCGGCGATAGAGTTCCAACGCTTCAGTGATGATCCGCACGGCGTCGGCGGGGCCGAGCATGTCCTCGACGATCACCTGCTTGTGCTCGAGCACCTTGTATTCCTCGAAGAACCGTTGCAACTGCCGCAGTTCGTGGGGCGGCAATTGCGCCTTGTCGGTATAGTCGGCCACGGCGGGATCGCTGACGCTCACCGCGACGATCTTGTCGTCGATCCCTTTCTCGTCGCGCATCCGCATCACGCCAATCGCGCGGGCTTTGACGATCGTGAGGGGATACACCGGCTCCTGGCTGAGCACCAGCGCGTCGAGCGGGTCGCCATCGTCGCAATAGGTGCGGGGAATGAACCCGTAATCGGCGGGGTAGTGCACCGAGCTGTAGAGCACCCGGTCCAGTTTCAGCAGTCCGGTTTCCTTGTCGAGTTCGTACTTGTTCTTGCTGCCCTTGGGGATTTCGATGATGACGGGGAAGTCGGTGGCGATGCTCGTGTCGTCGAGATACGTATCGTGCCAGGGGTGCATGGACGCCTAGAGTACGACAGGACGCCTCCGCCGCGGCTATTCGACGCGGCGGGCGCCCAGATACCGGCGCGACCAGTAGCTGCTCGTGTAGCGCTCGATCCGCACCACGCCATTGGTCCGCGGCGCGTGGACGAAGGTCTCGTGGTCGAGCGCGATCCCGACGTGGGAGGCGCTGTTCGAGCCGGTGTCGAAGAACAGCAGGTCGCCGGGCCGCACGTCCGCCGTGTCGATCTCGCGGCCGACGTGGAACTGCTCGCGCACTTCGCGGGGCAGGGCGCGGCCATTACGCGCGAAGACCCATTGCACGAGGCCGCTGCAGTCGAAGCCGCTCGGGTCGCTCCCGCCGTTGCGATAGGGAACCCCGCGCAAATCGAGCGCCGTGGCCAATGCCAGGGAACCGGGCGTGGAGTCGAGCGGCGGCGGCACGATGATCGCGCCATTGGGTGAGGCGGCCGCACCGTCACCCGCGCCGGTGGGCGGCGAAGGGTCGGCGATCCCCGGCGGCGTGCCGGCGGGCCGTGCGGCTGGGGTCTTCGCGCCCGGAAACGGCTTCGGCACCGCCCCGCTCGACGCGCAGCCGGCCGCCGCGAGCGCGGCCATCATGACCGCGGCGTGACACAACTGGCGGATGGCGGCGGGTCTGTCGGCGTAAACCACTGCGTTCGTTAGCGGTTATGGTAACCCGTCGGCTTGACAGTGTCAGCAGGCTCCGGTCATCATCCTCGATATGGAGCAGGCGCTCCTTCTGAACGCCTCGTACGAGCCTCTCAAAGTCGTCGACTGGCAGAAGGCGATTACGCTCTGGTGCCAGGGGAAGGTGGAGGTGATCGCGCATCATGAGCGCGAGATACGGTCGGTGTCTGTCACCTTCAAGCTCCCCTCCGTCATCCGCCTCCTCCGTTTCGTCAAAATCCGCCGCCGCTTCGATTACGTGCCGTTTTCCCGCGCCAACATCTACGCGCGCGACAACCACACGTGCCAGTACTGCCGCCACCAGTTCCCGACGGCGGACCTCACGTTCGACCACGTGGTGCCGGTGGCCCACGGCGGCCGAAAGGACTGGGAGAACATCGTCACGTGCTGTGTGACCTGCAACCGGAAGAAGGGCGGTCGCACACCGGCTGAGGCGGGCATGCGGCTGCTTCGCCATCCGCGGCGGCCCGACTCGGCGCCCGCGATCCGCATCACGGTGGGGCTGCACAACGCCCCCGAAAGCTGGCGCGACTATCTATACTGGAACGTCGAGCTCGACGACGCGTAGCCGGGCTCCCGTTCACAAGGCCAGGACTGTCTGCCCACCATTTCGGACGTCAGCCCGTACAGAGCGGTGGAAGGCGCGCGCGTGGTCGTCCACGGCAGCGGTTTTTCTGCCGAAGCCCCGCCGGTCGTCCGTCTCGGCGGACATCCCGCGCTAGTCGCGTTCGTCTCGCCGACACGCATGGTCGTGCTGGTGCCCTCGGAGGTCGAGGGCGAAGACGTGCCGCTCGAAATCGAGGACGACGGTTCCGAGGTCACCAAGGTAGAGGTGGGTGTGCCCTGGGCCACCGGCCTGCACCAGGTGGACAACCCCGCTTTCGATCGCGACGGCCATCTCTACGTGACCTACAGCGGCCCGCGCGGGCAGGAAGCGCCGGTGTCGGTCTTTCGCGTGGCGATTCCCGGCGCGCGCGAGCCGTTCGTGTCGGGGATCGTCAATGCCACGTCGCTCGTGTTCGGCCCCGACGGCCATCTCTACATTTCGAGCCGTTTCGACGGCGCGGTCTACCGGGTGGCGGATGACGGCACGCACGTGCAGGTGGCTGCCGAACTCGGCGTCGCGTGCGGCGTGGCCTTCGACGCCGACGGCTGGATGTACGTCGGCGACCGGTCGGGCACGATTTTTCGCGTGCGCGATGGTGCAGTGAAACCGTTCGCCACGCTGCCTGCCAGCGTGGCGGCCTTCCACCTGGCGATGAGCCCGTGGGGCGAGCTCTTCGTCAGCGCCCCCACGCTCGGCACCTACGACCACATCTATCGCATTGGCGGAAACGGCGAAGTGCGGACGCTGCCGCAGGTGATGGGCCGGCCGCAGGGCCTGGCCTTCTCGCCAGACGGTCTGCTGCACGTCGCTGATGCGCTCGCGGGCGCCGGCGGCCTCTACCGGTTCCGCGACCTGGACGACGAGCCGGAGCTGATAGTCTCGGGCAATGCGCTCGTCGGCGTGGCCTTTGGCCCGTCGGGCGAGCTGGCGGTGGCCACCAACGACACGGCCTACCGCTTCGGCCCGAGACGCGCATGACGCTCTTCGCCCGCAAGCCGATCGAGGCGATCGAGACCTCCGAGGGCCCCCACTCACTCAAGCGCGTTCTTGGCGCCGGCGACCTGGTGATGCTGGCCATCGGCGCGGTGATCGGTGCCGGCATCTTCGGCGCGATCGGCACCGCCGCTGCCGGCCAGGTGGGTCCCGATGGCGTCATCGTGCGCCTCGGGGCCGGGCCCGCGCTCGTGTTTTCGTTCGTGCTGCTCGGCGCCGCGTGCGCGCTGGCCGCGCTGTGTTACGCCGAGCTGGCGGCGATGATTCCGCAGGCCGGGAGCGCCTACGCCTATTCGTACGCGACGCTGGGCGAGCTCGTCGCGTGGATCATCGGGTGGGACCTCGTCCTCGAGTACGCGGTCGGCAACGTCGCCGTGGCGATTTCCTGGGGCGACTACTTCATGACGCTGGTGCGCGGCGTCGGGCTCGACCTGCCAGCGTGGCTCACGACCGGCTACCGCACGGCGCTCCTCAGCTCCAATCCGGCCGTGAGCGGCCTGGTCGACACGGCCCCCCGCGTCGCCGGGATCCCCATTCTCGTGAATCTTCCGGCCTGCGGCATCGTGATGCTGATCACGTGGCTGCTGCTGCGAGGCGCGCGGGAGAGCTCGACGGTCAACAACGTGATGGTGATGGTGAAGCTGGTGGCGCTGACACTCTTCGTCGGCGCCGGACTCACGGTCATCACGCCGGCCAACTACACGCCCTTTGCGCCCAACGGCTTCACCGGCATCCACCAGGGCGCGGCCATCGTCTTCTTTGCCTACATCGGCTTCGACGCAATCTCCACGGCCGCCGAGGAGACACGCAATCCGCAGCGCAACCTGCCGATCGGTATTCTGGTCGGTCTCGCCGTCTGCACGATCATCTACGTCGTTGTCGGCGCCGTGCTGACGGGCATGGTCCCGTACCAGCAGCTCGCCGTCGCCGATCCGCTGGCAGAGGCCTTGAAGCTCACCGGGTTCTCAGGCGTCGGCGTCATCGTGGCGCTCGGCGCCGCCGTGTCGATGTCGGCCGTGCTGCTCGTGTTCCAGTACGGGCAGCCGCGCATCTTCTTCGCGATGGCGCGCGACGGGCTGCTGCCGCGATGGGCTGCCACCATCGATCCGAAGACGCGCGTGCCCTATACGACGACGCTCGTGACCGGCGTCGTCGTCGCGCTGGGCTCGCTCGTGGGCGATGCCGCGGAAACCTACGACCTCACCAACATCGGCACGCTGTTCGCCTTTGCCCTGGTCGCGGCCGGCGTGCTCGTGTTGCGGGTCAAGGAACCGGATCGCCCGCGGCCGTTCCGCGTGCCGCTGGTCTGGGTCGTGGCGCCGCTCGGCATTGCCGCGTGCGTGTTCGTCATGTTCGGTCTGCCGCGGCAGGCGTGGGAACGGTTCGCAATCTGGCTGGTGATTGGCGGGGTGCTCTACGCCGCCTACGGCTATCGCCACAGCCGCCTGCGCGCAGGGCGATGATGCGCCCGTGGCGGGCCGCATGCCTGGTGGCCGCCCTCGCCGTCCTCCTGCCGTTCGTTTCGGCGCAGACCCCGCGTCGCGCCGTCGCCATCACCATCGACGACTTGCCGCGCGGCGGCGACGGCAGCGGCCCATCGTTCGACGCGGTGTGGTCGATGAACCAGCGCTTGCTGCGTCCGTTCAAGGAAGATCGCATTCCCGTCACCGGGTTCGTGAACCAGGGCCGCGCGGAGAACCTGGGCGTCGGCCTCGACGGCACGCGGCGCCTCCTCGATCTCTGGCTCGACGCTGGCGCCGACCTCGGCAACCACTCGCACTCGCACTTCAACATCAACAACGTACCGCTGGCCGAGTACACCGCTGATATCGTCAAGGGTGAGCCGGTGCTGCGGGCGGCGCTCGAGGCGCGCGGCAAGACACTGCGCTACTTCCGCCACCCGTTTCTCTTCACCGGCCCGACCGCCGAGATCAAGGCCGGGATGCAGGCGTTTCTCGATGCGCACGGCTATCGCGTGGCGCCGGTGACCATCGACGACGCCGACTACATGTACGCCGCGCTCTACACCCGGCCCGAGTATCGCGATCGTGTGCGTGCCGAGTACGTGCCCTACATGGAGTCGGTAGTGGCGTTCTTCGAAGCGCGCTCGGTCGAGGTGGTCGGTCGCGAGTTCCCGCAGATTCTGCTCATTCACGACAACGAGCTGAACGCTGATCTGATGCCCCAGCTGCTCGAGATGTTCCGCCGTCGGGGCTACGCGTTCGTCTCGCTCGACGAGGCGCTGGCCGACGACGCCTACCGATTGCCCGACGAGTACGTCGGCCGCAACGGATTTTCCTGGATCCATCGGTGGTCCAAGACCAAGGGCCTGCCGGCCAGGGGCGAGCCGGATCCGCCGGCCTGGGTCACTACCGCACCAGGCGGCCGCTGACGCCCCCGTGTATCCCACCTTTCTTCGCATCGGGAATTTCGAAATCACCAGCTTCGGCGTGCTTGTGGCGCTGGCCTCGCTCGTGGGCCTGTTCGTGTTCCGGCGCGAGCTCCGCCGATCCGCGCTGCCCGAGGCCGCCGTGAACGCGGCTCTCGCCGGCGTGCTCGGCGGCCTCGCGGGCGCGAAGATCGTCTGGGCGATCGAGTTCCACAACACGGCGCCGTTTCTGGATCTGTTGTTCAGCCGCGGTGGTCTGAGCTGGTTTGGCGGGTTCGCCGGAGGGCTGACCGCCGGGCTCACGTCGCTTCGTGCCTACCGGGTGCCGCTCGTCCGCGGACTGGCCGCGGCTACTCCCGCGCTTGCGCTCGGCCATGCCATCGGCCGCATCGGCTGCTTTCTCGTCGGCGACGACTATGGCCGGCCCAGCTCGCTGCCGTGGGCGGTGGCGTTTCCCCGAGGACTGCCGCCGACCGATGTGCCGGTTCACCCGACGCAGCTCTACGAGACGCTCGCACTCACCGTCGTGGCATGGCTGCTGTTTCGCTGGCGCCGGCAGCGCGTGGCCGACCGCGTCGTTCTTGCCCGCTACCTGCTGCTCGCGGGCGCCATCCGGTTTGCGATCGAATTCGTCCGCGTCAACGCGCACGTGCTAGGGCCGCTGACGCTGGCACAGCTGTGGGCTCTCGGACTGATCGCGGCGGGGGCCGTCATCGCGGCGACGCGGCGGCCGTAGTCGGCCTTCAGGCGCTGGCCGTGCCGCGATGGCCGCCTCGCCGTCTCGAAGCTCGGACTCGCCGCCCGCGCCAGTTGGGCGTCACCCAGCGAAGGCTCGCGTCCCGCCAGATTGCCGAGGTTCGTCATCGGTCCAATCGCGGAATTCGGCCCACTTCATCCGGCCGTGGACCGGAGCATCGCCGTGCAGGTAAAATATCCGTTTGGCATCTACGCCAAATTCCACACATATGGCGCACGACTGGATCGCGGTGCGCGGGGCCCGCGTTCACAACCTGAAAGACATCGACGTGGACCTGCCACGAGACCGCCTGGTGGTCATCACCGGGCTCTCGGGGTCGGGGAAGTCGTCGCTCGCCTTCGACACCATCTACGCCGAGGGGCAGCGGCGTTACGTGGAGTCGCTGTCGGCGTACGCGCGGCAGTTCCTCGAGCAGATGGAGAAGCCCGACGTGGACCTCATCGAGGGCCTGTCGCCGGCGATCTCGATCGAGCAGAAGACCACGGGGTCGAATCCCCGTTCGACGGTCGGGACAGTGACCGAGATCTACGACTATCTCCGACTGCTGTTTGCCAACATCGGCGTGCCGCACTGCTACAACTGCGGCCGGGAGATCACGGCGCAGTCACTCGAGCGCATCCTCGATCTGGTGATGGTCTACCCGCTCGACGCCCGCATCAACGTGCTGGCGCCGGTCGTCCGCGGCCGCAAGGGCGAGTTCAAGAAGGAGCTGCAGGCGCTGCGCCAGCGCGGCTTCACCAAGGCCCGCATCGACGGCCAGTTCCGGTCGCTCGAGGAAGACCTCAAGCTCGATCGTCGCCGCAACCACAACATCGACATCGTGGTGGACCGCCTGGTCATCAAGAGCGGCATCGAGCGCCGTCTCTCCGAGTCGCTCGAGGTGGCCCTCGGGCTCGCCGACGAGATCGTCATCGTGAACACGTTCGAGGGCGGCGACCAGCTCTTCTCCCGCAAGCTGGCCTGCGTCGCCTGCGGCATCTCGATGCCCGAGATGACGTCGCGCGCGTTCTCCTTCAACTCGCCGCACGGCGCCTGCACCACCTGCCAGGGCCTCGGCGCCACTTTCGACTTCGAGCCCCGGCTGGTGGTGCCCGACGAATCGAAGTCGCTGCTCGAGGGCGCGATTGCGCCGTGGGCCAAAGGCGACCGCAAGTTGGTGAAGGACGCCATCCTTGCCCTGGCCAAGACATCGGGACTCGATCCGAACATGGCCTTCGCCAAGCTGTCGAAGAAGCACCGCGATCTTGTGCTCTTCGGCATCGCCGCGGCAAAGAAGGCGGCCAAGGCGGCGGCAGCGGTCGTGACCGCCACGGCGGAGCCCGATGACGAGGAGGAGGACGACCACGAGTTCGAGATGCCGCGCGCGCGGCGACGCGACGCGTCGGCCGATGACGCCTTCGGCCGGGCCTTCGAGGGCGTGATTCCCAATCTGCGCCGCCGCTACGAGGAAGGATCGTGGGCGGTGCAGGAGGATCTCGAGCCGTTTCGCATGCTGCGCGAGTGCCCGACCTGCCACGGCCAGCGCCTGAGGCGGCAAAGCCTGGCGGTGCGCGTCAAGGATCGGACGATGGCGGAGTACGTGAACCTGCCAATCAGCGAGGCCACCGAGGTCTTCGAAGGGTTCTCGCTCACCGAGCGGGAAGAGCTGATTGCCAGCCGTGTGCTCCGCGAGATCCGCGAGCGCCTCCGCTTTCTCCACGAAGTGGGCGTCGGCTATCTCACACTGAACCGCAGCGCGGCGACGCTCTCCGGCGGCGAGGGGCAGCGCATCCGGCTCGCGACCCAGATCGGCGCCAACCTCACCGGTGTCCTCTACGTGCTCGACGAGCCGTCGATCGGGCTGCACCAGCGCGACAATCGCAAACTGTTGTCGACGCTGGCGAGACTGCGAGACCTCGGCAACACGGTGATCGTGGTTGAGCACGACGAGGAAACCATCCGGCAAGCCGACTACATCGTCGATCTCGGTCCGGGCGCCGGGGAGCACGGCGGGTACGTGACGTTTCAGGGGCTGCCCTCGGCGCTGCTCGAGGAGGGCGCGGGCTCGCTGACCGGCGCCTATCTTCGCGGCGAGCGAACGATCGCAACGCCGGCGACTCGCCGGCAGCCGCGCCGGGGCGAACTGGTGATCCGCGGCGCCCGCGCCAACAACCTCAAGAACGTGGACGTGTCGATTCCGGTGGGCACGCTCACCGCGGTCACCGGCGTCAGCGGCTCGGGCAAATCCACGCTCGTCAACGACATCCTCTACCGGTCGCTCGCCAAGGTGATCTACCGCGCCGCGGCCGAGCCCGGCGCGCACGACCGCATTGACGGTATCGAGCTCATCGACAAGGTAATCGAGATCGATCAGTCGCCGATCGGGCGGACGCCGCGCTCGAACCCGGCCACCTACACCGGGATGTTCACGTTCCTCCGCGAGCTGTTCGCGATGATGCCCGAGGCCAAGGCGCGCGGCTTCCGGCCCGGACGCTTCTCGTTCAACGTCAAGGGCGGCCGCTGCGAGGCGTGCCAGGGCGACGGCGTGATTGCGATCGAGATGCACTTCCTGCCCGACGTCTACGTGACGTGCGAGCACTGCAAGGGCCGGCGCTACAACCGCGAGACGCTCGAGATTCAGTACCGCGGCAAGTCGATCGCGGAAGTGCTCGACCTGACCGTCGATCAGGCGCTGCCACTCCTCGAGAACTTCCCGCCGATCGCCAACAAGCTGCGGACCCTGCAGGACGTTGGCCTGGGCTACATCGAGCTGGGGCAGTCGGCCACGACGCTGAGTGGCGGCGAGGCGCAGCGCGTGAAGCTGGCACGCGAGCTGTCACGGCGCGGCACCGGCCGCACCCTGTACATCCTCGACGAGCCGACCACCGGGCTCCACTTCGAGGACACCCGTAAGCTCCTCGACGTGCTGAACAAGTTGGTGGATCAGGGGAACACCGTGGTCGTCATCGAGCACAACCTGGATGTCATCCGGTGCGCCGACTACCTGATCGACCTGGGGCCCGAGGGTGGGGCCGGCGGTGGTCGTGTCCTCGTGAGCGGTACTCCGGAAGTCGTGGCCGCCGACCCCCAGTCGGCCACTGGACAGTTTCTGGCCCCCCTTTTTGGCAGCGGCATCCTGGGCGCCAACGACCCCGACGGGCGCCGGGACAAACGACGAAGCGTGGTAAAGTAGCCTCACTTTTGTGCGTCGCCGCCGTGGCTGTGCTGCCACGACGATCACGGCCGGCGGTTGAATCCTCTCACGAATCGATCGATAACAAGTTCATCCGCATGGCTTTGGCGGTGAACATTCCGCTCGGACGCTCATGGCACCTCCGTTGCTTGAGGTAACAGTGCCCCTAGGAATGGCACTGGCCTGATGAGCGTACAAAGGACACTTCGCCGCGCGACATCGTGCGCCGGCATCGGACTCCACTCGGGAAGCAAGGTGACGTTGTCGCTGCGGCCGGCTCCGGCCGACTTCGGCATCCGTTTCCGGCGCGCGGACCTCGGTGGCCTGGAAGTGCCGGCGACCGCGGACCACGTGGTGGGGATCAACTACGCCACCGGGCTGGCGCGCGACGCGGTCAGGGTCGACACTGTCGAGCACCTGCTCGCGGCGCTCGTCAGCCTCGGCATCGACAACGCGGTGGTCGAGCTCAACTCGCCTGAAGTGCCGATCATGGACGGCAGCGCGGCACCGTTCATCTATCTCATTCAGGAGGCCGGCGTGCGCGCGCTCAACGCGCCGCGGCGCTTCCTCAAAGTGCTGCAGCCGATCCAGCTGACGCGCGGCGACAAGCGGATTGCGCTCTACCCGTCGGATCACTTCAAGGTGACCTACAGCATCGCCTACGAGCATCCGATGCTGCGGCACCAGTCGCGCACGATGCGTATCACCGAGGCGTCGTTCGTCGAGGAGGTTGCGGCGGCGCGCACTTTCACGTTCCTCAAGGAAGTGGAGCAGCTGCGCAAGCAGGGCCTCGCGCTCGGCGGGTCACTCGAGAACGCGATCGTCATCGGCGAGACCGGCGTGCTGAACAGCGCCTTGCGCTTCGACGACGAGTTCGTGCGCCACAAGATCCTGGACGTCATTGGCGACATGGCGCTGCTCGGCCATCCGATCATCGGCCACCTCGTCGCGCATCGCGGCGGTCACGCCCTGCACACGGCGTTTGCGGCGCAGGTGCTCCAGGAGCGCGAGGCGTGGACGCTGGTGGAAGGTCCCGCGTCGAAGGACGTTGCGGCCGCCGTGGCCGCAGCCGCACCCGCACCCGCGAACTAGCGACGATTCTGCAGGGCGGTCTGAAGACTGCCCTCGGCGTCCGCGCAGCTATTTCAAGCGGTCTTTCCTACCTGCCTTACCTGTCCCACCCGCCCTACCGCGCGAAGCGCGGCCCTATTGGTCCAGTTTCCGCATATACGCTTCGAGCTTGTCGTTCTCGTACTTCACGGTGTTGAGGAACAGGCTCTCCAGCAGGTAGGTGCGGCGGTCCTCGTCGGCCATCTGGTCGATGAGGTGGGTGATCTCGCGCATCATGTCCTCGAACGAGCGGTTGAGGCCGCGCCGGGCGGTCACCTCTTTGTAGAGCGTCTCCATGACCGCCAGCAGATCGCCGTCGAGGGTGATTTCCGCGCCCGTCGTCGTGGTGATGGTCCGCATGGCTAGCCCCCGAAGCTCCGGATGGCCGCCGCCTCGTCGCTGTGGATTTCGAGGAAGTTCTGGGCGCCGGTCATCGTCAACATCGTCTCGACCCGCTTCTGCACGCCGGACAGCTTGAGCGAGCCGCCGGCCGCCGTGACCTGGCGATAGAGGTCCATCAGGCAGCCGATCGTCGCGCTGTCCACGTAGGTGACCGTGGACAGGTCGAGCAGCACCTTGCTGCCGGCGCCGATGAGCGGCGTGACGGCGCCCGCAAACTCGGGCAGCAGCGGATACATCAGTCGCGCCTCGTTGACGCGCACGATGGAGACGTCGTGGTTACGGTCGGTGGTCAGGTTCATTCTCAGACTCCGCTCTTCGGAACCGCATCCTGCTGCTCGCGCAGGACGCGGATTTGGCGAGCCAGCTCGGTGCGGCCCCGGTTGATGCGTGACTTCACGGTGCCTTCCGGCAGCTCGAGGCGGTCGGCAATTTCCTGGTAGGTCAGTTCCTGGATGTCGCGCAGCATGACGGCCGTGCGCAAGGTTTCCGGCAGCCCGCTCAGCGCGGCGCGCAGCAGGGTCACGCGATCGGCGTGCTCGAGGCGCCCGTAGGCACTGACGCCGGGCGCCACCGGCGTGAGATCCGCCGGATCGACGTCGCGGTTGATCGTCTCGCGCTCACGCCGCGCGCTGCGATAGTGATCGATGCACAGGTTGCGGCTGACGCTGATCAGCCACGTCTGGAAGTTGGCGCGGCGGTCGAAGGTGTCGAGCGACTTATACAGCTTGAGGAAGACGTCCTGCGTGAGGTCTTCGGCCTGATCGTGACGGCCGACGAACTTATAGGCGATGTTGAAGACGCGCCGCCAGTGGGCGCGGACGATCGTTTCCCAGGCGGCCTGATCGCCGTCCAGGCACCGCTGAATGACTTCGTCCATCACTTGCGCGGAAGAGGATTCAAACGACACGACGCCCTCGACGCTGCGAAGACGGCCCGACCGGAGCAGCTGGGGTTGGAATGGGCGCATGATAACATGCGAAAGCGCGTGTCCGCACCGTATTCCCAAGCAAAACACGGCCTCGTCTGCGACGGGGTTGCGCTGGCCGCAATCGCCGAGTCGATCGGTACGCCGGTCTTCGTCTACAGCGCGCAAGCCATACGCGCGGCGTATACCGGCATCGATGAGGCATTTGCCGGTTACCCGCACGCGATCCACTACGCGCTGAAGGCCAACTCCACGCTCGCGCTGCTGCGCCTGCTGCGTGACCTCGGCAGCCGCGCCGACGCCAACTCCGGCGGCGAGATCCGCGTCGCCCTGCGAGCCGGCTTCACGCCCACCGACGTCGTCTTCACCGGCGTGGGCAAGACCCGCGACGAGCTCGAATTCGCCGTCGCCCAGGATGTGGGAACGATCAACGCCGAATCGCCGGGGGAACTCGATCGCATCGCGGAGGTCGCCCGGTCGCTGGGGCGCACGGCCCGCGTGGCCTTGCGTGTCAACCCGGACATCGACGCGAAGACCCACGCGAACATCTCCACCGGCCTCCGCGTCAACAAGTTCGGCGTCGCGCTCGAAGCGGCGCGTGGTATCTACCGCGAGCGGCGAGACCGGGCCGGGCTGCGCTTCGTCGGGGTGCACGTCCACATCGGCTCGCAGATCACCAGCGCCGAGCCGCTCCAGCGGGCGGCCGAGGCGCTGGTCGGCATTGCTCTCGAGCTGCGGGACGACGGCGTGCCACTCGAACACGTGGACCTTGGCGGCGGCCTCGGCATCCCCTACGAAGGCACGCCCATGATCGCGCCGTCCGAGTACGCGGCGGCGGTGCTGCCAGCGCTGCGGCGCTGCGGCTTGCCCGTGGTGCTCGAGCCGGGACGCGCCATCGTCGGTCAATCGGGGGCGCTGGTGTCGCGGATCGTGGACACCAAGCAGAATCCCGATGGCCGGCGGTTTGCGGTGCTCGATGCCGGGATGACCGAGTTGATGCGTCCGGCGCTGTACGGCTCGTACCACCGCATCGAGCCGGTGCAGCCGCGCCAGCAACCGGCTGGCCCGTGGGACATCGTCGGCCCGATCTGCGAGAGCAGCGACGCCTTCGGCCGCGAGCGCGAACTGCCGCCGCTCGAGGTCGGCGACCTGGTCGCGGTGCTCGACACGGGCGCCTACGGCGCCGTCATGGGATCGAACTACAACCGCCGGCTGCTGGCTCCTGAAGTGCTCGTCGACGGGGGCGCGTGGACCGTGATCCGCCGTCGCCAGACGCTCGACGACGTGCTCGCGCTCGAGAGTTAGGCGCGATGCGCGGGCTCCTCGTCGTCTTCGAAGGCCTCGATCAGAGCGGCAAGCAAACCCAGGCCGAGCGTCTGCGCGACCGGCTGGTGGCTGCCGGTCGTAGCGTGCGTCTGCTGTCGTTTCCCTCCTACGAGACCCATCTCGGCGCCGAGATCGGCCGTGCGTTGCAAGGCGAGCGCGAGTACGCCGCCGACACGATGCAGTTGTTGTATGTGGCCAACCGTTTCGAGTGGAAGCCAGAGATCGAGCGCGAACTGGCCCGCGGCACGGTGGTCGTGTGCGACCGGTATCAGGCGTCGAGCGTCGCCTACGGCGAGGCGTTCGGACTCGACGCGCACTGGCTTGCCGAGATTCAGAGGTATCTGCCGCAGCCCGACCTCACCGTGCTGCTCGACATCGACCCGCACGTGTCGGCGTCGCGCAAGACCGTCGACCGCGACAAATACGAGCGCGACCTCGTGTTGCTGGGCCGCGTGCGTGAAAGCTATCTCCGCCAGGCTGCGGGGACTCGCTGGCTGCGGCTCGACGCGAGCCGCGAGCGCGACGCGGTGGCGCGTGATGTGTTCACCGTGGTGACCCCTCTTCTCTCCTAATCGCGACGACAGCTCGACGGTGACGTTTCCACGGGCGGAGCCTTTTCTCAGGAGGGGACAGGCCTTTTTCTGAGCCCTGACCCCACCGTCAGGTGCCCGACGTGTCGGCGGGCGTCAAGATCGTCGCGTACCTGACGCCAAGCCGGCGCGCGGCCCTCGATCGTCGAGCTGAAGATGTTCCGCGGCCGCGTGCTCCCGGCCTGCATGAATCCGGATCGCCGACAACGACCACCACCCGAACGCCGCGGGTCCCCAGCGGCTGTTCGAGCGGCTGCTGAAGGGGCTCGACAGCGACCCCGCCCTCATGCGGATCGTCGCCGGTCCTTGAGTGCGTCTCCGCGCACGCCTCAAGCCCTGAGCCCTGAGCCCGCGAGAGCCCAAAGCCCAAGGCCCAAGGCCGACAAGAATCAGTTCGTCCCCGTTCCCGCAGCCGCCGTGGCGTCGGCTTTCGTGATCGGCTTGTCGGGATTCGGCGGATGTGCCTGAATCCAGCTGCTGTAATCGAGCTTGCCGGTGGTCTGCACGACGGCCTTGAGCGTGGCGAGCTGCGCCGGGTTCGGGTTGACCCCCGTGACATCGGCCGACCACAGCACTTTCTCCGCCGGCAGAAACACCACCAGCATGCCGTCGCTGTGTTCGTTCGGGACGCGGTGGAGCTCCACGACCTTGCCGTTGCTGCCGCGACGCACGTCGCGATCGCCGACGCCCTCCACCACGTTGGTCCGCCGGTTCGTCACTTTCGACAGACTGTCGCCCGTGAGGGTGCGCGGGCCCGCGAGCAGGCGTTCGAGCACCGGCTCGTTGTTGCGGTGCGTGAGGATCATGGCGCCTTCGGCTACGGCCGCCGACAGGCCGCTCGCGTGATCGAAGTGCGGATGAGAGTTCACCACGAACCGGATCGGCTTGTTCGGAATCGCCTGCTTGGCGGCGGCCATCACCGCCAGGCCGCGCGCGTCGCTCTGGCCGCTCTCGACCACGAGGATGTGGTCGCCCATGTCCACGGCGAGTGAGGTGTAGTTGCCGCCGATCTTGAACACGCCGTCGCCGAGGCGCTCTACTGGCGGCGCGGCGCCCGCGGCCGGAGGCGGTGCGGGAGGCGGTGCAGCAGGGCCGGCAGGCGGTGGCACCGTGAGCAGCGCGGTCAGGGTGGCGGGGTTCGCCGATGCCATCGTGATCGCGGCGTCGAACGTCGGCATCCCGGCTTGGCGCTGCACGATGCGGGTCGGCACCTGCACGCCGTTCATGTTCTGGTAGTTCGAGTACTCGAACTCGACCAGGAGATCCCCGACCACCGCATTGTCGACGCGCGTCTCGACCTTGGTCACCAGGTTCTGGTTGTTGATGTATCCGGTCACCGTGTAGGCCTGTCCCGACGGTGACTTGAGGGCCGGTGAAAAGGAGACGACCTGCTGTCCGCCCTGCTGCCGCACGGTGGCGTTGTTGGCCGCGGCTCCCTTCAGGAAGCCCCAGGGCGTCGTCCAGATGTTCAGCCCCTGGTTCCAGCTGGTGTTCGCCTGCATGGCGGTGATGTTCTGGTTGAACACGCCCGGCATGGGCGGCGGGACGCCGGGCACCACCGGCGGCTGGGTGGGACCGGTGGCGCGCGACACCAACGCCGAGGCGTCGGCCGGCATGCCGAAGTTGATGGTCCGGGTGTACTGGGTGATCTGGGTGACGTTGACCGGCCCCATCGGGTCGCCGATGGCCTTGCTCTGGCCGAAGGCGCCGTTCCGGGCGGTGCCGGAGTAGGTGATCGAGGTCAGGGTCTCCGCGCCCATCGCCTTCGACGCCGCGGCAACGACCGGGCCGGCACTCTGTGCCGATGCGGCCGCGGGGAGAAAGGCGAGGAGCGCGGCCAGCGTGAGCCTTCTGAGCTGCATTTCTTGCCTCCGGTGAGTGGACTGACCGCGGGGGGACGTGCGCTTCTATATACGCGGCCGGACCGCGGACGCTTACCGGGGAGCGCCCTGGCTCATCTATTCCGGGGACCAATCCCGAAGGACCCGGTGGCGGCCCCATGACTCGCGAGATGGGGGCCGCCTTCACCGCGCGGGGCCGACCCCTGCCGCATGCGGCAAGGCCCGCGCGAGCGTCAAAACGCGGACCTCTCGCGCGCCCGCTTGTTTGAGCACACGCGCGCACGCGTCGAGCGTGGCCGCGGTGGTCATGACGTCGTCCACGAGAACCAGTACGCGGCCCTCGAGATGCGCCCGCCTGGCCGTGGTGGCGATCCACGGCGGCACGGCGAAGGCCCCGGACACGTTGCGGCGCCGGGCGGCGGGGCTGAGGCCGGCCTGTGGCGGCGTCCAGCGGACGCGCCAGAGAAGCGAGCGTACCGGTGGCCCAAGAGTCGCCGCGAGATCGGCGGCCTGGTTGAACCCGCGAGACAGCCGCTTCCACGGATGCAGCGGGACCGGAACCACGGAGTCGGCATCCGCGAGCACGGCGCGGCCGGCCGATTCCAGGAGCGCGCCGAGAGGACGAGCCAGCGATCGGCGACGGTCGTACTTGAACGCGTGGATGATGGCCCGGGCCTCGCCTGCGTAATCGCAGGCCACGGCCCCGGCATCGAATGCCGGCGGCCGCCGGCGGCAGGCGGCGCAGCGTTCGGCGGCGACGCTGATCGTGCGCCACGACGGCAACGGCTGACCGCAGCGGCGGCAGGCCGGCGGCAGCACCGGCTGGATGCCCAGCCAGCATGCGCGGCAGACCGGACCGGCGAGCGGCCCGTCGAGGACGGTCCGGCACGCGGCGCAGCGTGGCGCCAGCGCCACCGCGAGCAGGGCGTTGAGGGTGCGGACCGCCGCGGCGCGGAATGCCGCAGGCGGTCTCGGTGGATCAGCGGAATGCATTCAAAGCGCGGGACGCCGTCGACACGGTGAAGCGGCGCTCTTTCGCCCGCCCGTTGCCTTGCAATCGGCCCACCGCTGGCGGGCGCTTTCTGCGAATCGGGCCCGCGCGGCGGCTCAGGCGGTCTCGTCGGAGAAGTCGTAGCGGACGGCGTTGCCCCAGAGCCGTTCGAGGCTGTAGAAGGATCGGCACTCACGGCTGAAGATGTGGACGACGAAGTTGAAGTAGTCGAGCAGGATCCACTCGGAGCTTTTCACGCCTTCGGCCACGGCGGGCCGTTCATCGAGCTGCTGCTGCAGCGTGTCGCGCACGGCGTCGGCAATCGCCGTGATCTGCCGGGCGTTGGCGCCGCTGCAGATCACGAAGTAGTCGGTGAACCCGTCGGCCCGGCGCAGATCGAGCACGACGGTGTCGAGCGCCTTCTTGTCGCGCGCGGCCTCGACGGCCGTCGCGACGGCTTTCGGCAGCCGTGGCGTCTTCGCGGGTGTGGCGGGCGACGCTTTCGGAGAGACCGCCCGTGCCGCTCTGGGAGATGCCGCTCGAGGAGACGCGGCTCTGGCCGACGCGACGCGTGTCGCCGAGCGTCCGGTCGATCGAGCGGGCGCTGAATTGGATGGTCGGTCGGATGATCGTGGCCTACGTGTTGCCATGCAGTCGGTCTACCGCTCCATAAAGGCCGTGTCTGATGATATGCCGCTCGACCGCCTCGGGTACCAGATGCGCGATCGGCCGGCCCGCCGCAAGCTCCTGGCGAATCTGGCTGGACGACACGTCGCTCGTGGCGGCGTCGATCAGATACACCGCCGGGCTCGCTGAAGGTGCACCGGCCTCGGCAAGCGGCCGCACGCGATGGCCGAGCGCCGGAGTCCGCGCGAGCGCGTTGGTGAGCGTCGTGCCGGTGCGGCCCACCACCGCGAAATTCGTGCCCTCGACGAGCCTGCCGAACTCGCGCCACAGCGCGATTTCCGCAAACGCGTCGGTGCCGATGATGAAGAAAAGCTGCGATGGGTGCCAGCCATCCGCATGCAGCCCGAGCAGGGTGTCGTGCGTGTACGACGTGCCGGTGCGACGCACTTCCATGTCGCACGCGCGGTACTCGGCGGTCTCGTTGGTCGCGAGCACGACCATCGCGAAGCGATGGAACGGCGTGGCCCGGGGGTCGGCCTCGCGGTGGGGCGGCAGGTGCGATGGGATGAAGAGCACGCGATCGAGCCTGAGCGCGCGAAGCGCGGCCGCCGCCGCGTCGAGGTGCCCGACGTGCACCGGGTCGAACGTGCCGCCGAAGAGCCCGAGCCGGAGCGAGCCGGTCATGCGCCCCGGCGGCGGGTACGCGCCGGCGTCAGGAGGTCGATGCCCTCGCCTCGAACCTTGGGCTCGGGCGTCGGAGGCGGGTCTGACCTGTCCGCTGACGCCTCGGCGGAGGCGGAAGGCCGGCGACGCCGTACGACGACGGGTGGGTCTGAAGACGCTTGGTCGTCGGCCGGGACTCTCAGTGCGGCACCGGCCGCGCGGCCCAGGGCGATCGCCTTCCACATGGCCTCGAGGAGCGCCGGGACGCCGTCGCCGGTGGCGCCCGAGATCTTCAACAGTGGCATCCTCTTGCGCTTCAGATGGGCTTCGAGCCGCTTCAGACGCTCGGGATCGTCGAGCGCGTCCATCTTGTTGGCGACGGTGACCTGCGGCTTCGCGAACACGTCAGCCGAGTACGACTTCAGTTCTTTGCGAATGATCTCGAAGTCGTCCACCGGGTCGCGGCCAGTCTCGCTGGACATGTCCACGAGGTGCACCAGCACCTTCGTGCGCTCGATGTGCTTGAGGAACAGATCGCCGAGCCCATGGCCCTCGTGCGCGCCCTCGATGAGCCCGGGCACATCGGCGACGACGAAACTGCGATCACCGCCGAGTGTGACGACCCCGAGGTTGGGCTGGAGCGTCGTGAAGGGATAGTCGGCGATCTTGGGACGGGCCGCGGAGATGCGCGAGATGAGCGTGGACTTGCCGGCGTTGGGAAAGCCGATCAGGCCGACGTCGGCAATCAGCTTCAACTGGAGGTGCAAGAGCCGATGCTGGCCCTTGACGCCAGCCTCGGTTCGTCGCGGCGCACGGTTGGTGGACGAGACGAAGCGTGCGTTGCCGCGTCCGCCGTGCCCGCCTTGCGCCACCAGCACGCGCTGACCTTCCTCGACGAGGTCCGCGATCTCGGAGAGCGTGCCGGACTCGTCTCGCTCGAACACCAGCGTGCCGATTGGGACCTGGATGTCGAGGTCGTGCGCCGTCCAGCCGGTGCGGTTTGCCCCCTGCCCGTGCTGCCCGTGCCGGGCCTTGAATTCAGGATGAAAGCGGAAGTCGACGAGAGTGTTCTTGGTCGCGGCCGCGACGATGTACACGGAGCCGCCGTTGCCGCCGTCGCCGCCGTCGGGACCGCCGCGCGGGACGAACTTCTCACGCCGGAAGCTGAGGCACCCGTTGCCCCCGTCTCCGGACGTTACCTGGATATCGACGTCGTCGACGAACATGCGGCTCGCGGCTGCAATCGACGCGCCCGAGCGGGCGACTTACTCGATTGGAATGACCGAGATCTTCCGGCCATGCTGGCCGTGGTCTTCGAAGCGCACCTTCCCGTCCGCCTTCGCGTAGAGAGTGTGGTCTTTGCCCAGCCCGACGTTGAGGCCGGGTTCGAATCGACGTCCCTTCTGCCGTACGAGGATCGATCCGCCGGTCACGACGTTGCCGTCGTGCCGCTTCACGCCGAGGCGCTGCGAGTTGCTGTCGCGCCCGTTGCGGGAACTGCCCTGGCCTTTTTTGTGAGCCATCGCTACACCTGAATGTCGGTGATGCGCACGCGGGTGAAGATGCTGCGGTGGCCGCGCGTCTTCCGGAATCCCTTGCGCCGCTTCTTCTTGAACACGCGCAGCTTCGGACCGCGCGCCTCGCCGTCTACGACGCCGATGACCTTGGCGCCGGCGACGAACGGCGCGCCGGCGACCACGTCCCCCGCGCCCTTCTCGACGAGCAACACCTCGTCGAACGTGAAGGCCGAGCCCTGTTCGCCTGGCGTGCCGTCGACTTCCACGACGGCGCCGGGCGTCACCTTCAGCTGGCGGCCACGAGCCTGAACAATCGCGTACACGGGCAATACCTCTGCGTAGGCCCCGCCCCCTGTCAGGGGCAAAGGGGTGGAGACAAAGAACTTAGCTTAGCAGACTTCCTGGGGCTACTGCAAAAGGATGCGGGTTCCCTTGATCTTCTGGCTGCTCAGCGTGCTCAGGAAGCTCGGAATCACCCGGTCCATCAGCTCGAAGTACGAGGAGAGGGCGGGGGTCGCCTGGTTGGCGTTGTAGAGGATTTCCTCGCGGGCCGTGGTCGAGTGCATCACGGTGCCGGTGCGCCCGTCGATGAAGATGAACTTCGGGCTGAGGATGAAGCCCTTGCGCTCCTGGTACGTCCGGACCGGCACCACGCGGCGGCGGCCGAACGAGTCGTACACTTCTTCCTCGCGCTGCACGATGGAGTTGCGCTGGTGCGGAGTGAAGAGCACGGTGCCGGTGACGATGAGCGGCTGCTGGTATTCCTCGCCAATCTTCTTCCAGTATTCGACGTTGGCGAAAAGATTCGAGTAGGCGTCGAGATCCTTTTCGTCCTTTACCGCCGCGGGCGGCGTCTGCTCGGCGGGACGCCCCTCGCTCGCCACGTCCTGCAGCGGAAGCGAATCGGCGTCGATGACGCGCAGGCTCGACTTGGTGCGCAACTGGCTGCGCAGCAAGCGGGTGGTCTCGAGGTTGCCATCGACGTCTTCGCTGCCGCCCGAGATGAAGCCGGCCACGAACACGCGCTGGAACGCCGACACGTCCATCGTGGCGCGAATCGGCGTCTCGATCGAGATCTCGGAATAGCCGCCGCACGCTGACGAAAGCGCGACGGCCGCCAGGCTACTGACTATCTTTGCGAGTCGCGCGGTCATTGATTTCCCTGAACAGCTCGTAGTTCTGTTTGATGAGCGCGTTGTCCGGTTCGAGCTCGAGCGCCTTCTCGTAGGCGCCACGGGCTTTGGCCAGCTCGCCTTCGTGCTCGTAAGCAATGGCGAGATTGTTCAGTGCGGCGGCGTAGGTGGGATCGAGTTGCGTGGCTCGCTCCCAGCGATAGATGGCTTCGCGCCACAACCCCTTCTGCGCGACGGTGATCCCGAACTCCACTTGCTTCTTCGCATCCTCACGGGCGTCCGCCCAAGCGGGCGACGCGGCCAGCGCCAGCAGCCCGGCGAGGACGACGGAGACAGTGCGCATGGGCGGAGAAGTTCTCACTATAGCGACCGGTCCTGCAAGGCGCAAGTGTTGCGACGCGTGGAAATTCAGAATCTTTCGAGCAAGGCATGTGCCACGGTTGGCGCGCCGAAGTTGCTGGCATTTCAGGGGCTTGACGCGCTGCTGTCCTCTCGGGATTTCGGAAGCCGTCCCCGCGCGCGGGAGATCGACAGCGGCAGGCTTCTGGAATGGCGCCCGCGCATGACACTGGACGAAGCCGTCGCCCTGTCGCTGGCCGAGAACCTGAGCCGAGTGAACCTTACGGCCAGGCTGCACGCCGGCGACCCGTTTCTGCGGGAACGGGCGCTGCCGATGCTCGTCCGGGCGCCGGAAGTCCGCGCGGCCGCCGCCGCGGCGGGCATTGTTCCGCTCGCCTGGAACGACCCGCGCTATCCGGCGCGGCTCCTGACGATTCCAGACTGCCCGCCGCTGCTCTGGTGCCGGGGATGCCTCGACGCCCTCGCCGGCCCGGCCGTCGCCATCGTCGGAGCGCGGTCGGCCTCGGTGGCCGGTGTCGAGATTGCGGATCGCCTGGCCGCCGATCTGGCCGCCCGGGGCATTACGGTAGTCAGCGGGCTCGCCCGGGGGGTTGACGGCGCCGCCCACCGGGGCGCCGTGCGCACGGGACGGACCATCGCCGTCATGGCCTCGGGAGCAGATCGCGTGTACCCGCCAGAGCACGAGGCGCTGGCGCGCGACATCATCGCCTCGGGCCTGATCATCAGCGAGTACGGGCCCGGCACCGCACCGCTGCCGTTCCGCTTCCCGCTGCGCAACCGGGTCATCAGCGCGCTTGCCGACGCGGTGGTGGTCGTGGAGGCGTCGGAACGATCGGGTTCGCTCATCACGGCCGCGTGCGCGCTCGACCAGGGCCGCGACGTGATGGCCGTGCCGGGCAGCGTCCTGGGCGGGCGCAACCGCGGCGGGCACGCGCTCATCAGGGACGGCGCAAAGATCGTCGAGTGTGCGGACGATATCGTGGGCGAACTGCGTCACCTTCCGGGCTGGAGCGAGATTGGTACGGCCGAAGTAACTAGTAAGCAACCAACCGCTTACGGCCACGCCGTGCTCGGGCACATGGGGGTCGGGCAGGCGTGCGCGTTCGATCAACTGGCGGCGGTGTCGGGTCTTGCCGGACCAGCGCTGCTGGCGGTTCTGAGCGCCCTCGAACTGTCCGGCCGGGTGCGCCGGCTGCCGGGTGGAGGTTTTCTTCGCGTCTCGTGAACGTGCTAGTGTGCCCGACTGGAGCAACTGCCCCGGGAGGGTCCTGGGGCTTCGAACACTGTTCATGGCAAAACCGCTCGTCATCGTCGAGTCGCCCACGAAGGCGAAAACGCTCGGCCGCTTCCTCGGCGCCAAGTACCGGGTGGAAGCGAGCTACGGGCACATTCGCGACCTGCCCGAGTCCGCCGCCTCTGTCCCCAAGGAAATCAAGGACAAGGTGTGGGGCCGGCTGGGTGTGGACGTCGAGAGCGATTTCACCCCCTATTACGTGGTCCCGATCGAGAAGAAGAAGCAGGTCGCCCACCTCAAGAGCGCCGTCAAAGAGGCCTCCGAACTGCTGCTGGCGACGGACCCGGACCGCGAAGGCGAGTCGATCAGCTGGCACCTGAAGGAGGTGCTCCAGCCCAAGATCCCGGTGCGGCGCCTGGCTTTCCACGAGATCACCGAGGACGCCGTCAACGAGGCGCTCCAGCATCCGTCCGAGATCAACGAAAACCTGGTTCGCGCCCAGGAGAGTCGCCGCATTCTCGACCGGCTCTACGGCTATACCCTCTCGCCCGTCCTGTGGAAGAAGGTGCAGACCGGCCTCAGCGCCGGGCGCGTGCAGAGCGTCGCCGTGCGCCTCATCGTCGAACGGGAAGAGGAGCGGCGGGCGTTCCGGTCGGCCGCGTACTGGGACCTCGAGGCCAGGCTCAGAGGCGAGGGCCGCGAGTTCGTGGCCACGCTCACCAAGCTGGACGACAAGCGGATTGCATCCGGCAAGGACTTCGACGCCCAGACCGGTGCGCTCAAGAACCAGAACGTGCGCCTGCTCGACGAAGCGGTGGCCACCACGCTGGTCGAGGCGGTGCGGCAGAACGTGCCGTGGCAGGTCACGTCGGTCGAGGCCAAGCCCGGTTTCGAGCGCCCGGCGGCGCCGTTCACGACCTCCACGCTCACACAGGAAGCGAGCCGCAAGCTCGGCTTCTCCACCGAACGCACGATGCAGATTGCGCAGCGGCTGTTCCAGGGCGTGGACACCGGCGAGGGCGAGATGGGCCTCATCACCTATCACCGCACCGACTCGACGACGCTGTCCGAGAGAGCGCTGAACGAGTCCGCCCGGGTCATCAAGGAGATGTTCGGCGGCGAATACTACGAAGGGCCGCGGCGCTATCAGACCCGGGTGAAGAACGCGCAGGAAGCGCACGAGGCCATTCGTCCCGCGGCGTTCCATCTCGCGCCAAGTCAGCTCGAACGCGTGCTCGACTCCGACGACCTCAAGGTCTACGAGTTGATCTGGAAGCGCACGATGGCGTCGCAGATGGTGGACGCGCGCGTGTTGCGCACGACCATCGAGCTCACGGCCAGGGGCGCCAACGGCGAGCAGGCGGTGTTCAGCGCCAGCGGCAAGGCGATCGAGTTCGCCGGCTTCCGCCGCGCCTACGTCGAGGGGTCGGACGATCCGGCCGCGGAACTGGAAGAGCAGGAGAGCATCCTGCCGCAGTGCAAAGTCGGCGACCTCGTGCACGGCGAAACCACGGCCACTCCGGGGCTGACGCTGCTCGGAACCGAACCGAAGCGCCACGACACCACGCCGCCGGCCCGCTTCACCGAAGCCTCGCTCATCAAGGAGCTCGAACGGCTCGGCATCGGCCGGCCCTCCACGTACGCGCCGACGATCGCCACCATCGTGCGGCGCGGCTACGTCTTCCGGCAGAACAAGGCGCTCGTGCCCAGCTTCACGGCCTTTGCCGTCACCAAGTTGCTGCGCGACCACTTCGGCGACTTCGTCGAGACCGACTTCACCGCCGAGATGGAAGAAGACCTCGACGAGATCTCGCGCGGCGAACGCGAGATGCTGGCGTTCCTCAAGGAGTTCTACTACGGCGACAAGAAGCGCCGCGGGCTGCTGACGGCGGTCGAACGCGGCGCCGAGAATGCCGACTATCCCGTGCTCGACCTCGGCACCGACGGCGAGACCGGCGAGGCCGTCCGCATCCGCGTCGGCCGCTTTGGTCCGTTCGTGCAGCTTGGGGAGGGCGGGCCCGGGCGCACGGCATCGCTGCCCGAAGAGGTCGCGCCGGCCGACCTCACCGTCGAGCGGGCGATCGAGCTGGTGCGCGCCAAGGCGGAGGGCCCGCGCACCCTCGGCACCGATCCGGCGACCGCCCAGCAGGTCTACGTGATGAACGGCCGCTACGGCGCCTACGTGCAGCTCGGCGAGACCCCCGAGAGCCCTAAGGACCGCCGCAAAGGCGGTCCGGCCGGCGCTGCGGCGGAGAAGCCCAAGCGCGCGTCGCTCCAGGGCGGCATGACCGAGTCGACGGTAACGCTCGGGGAAGCGCTGAAGCTCCTCTCGCTCCCGCGCGTCGTCGGGTTGCACCCCGACGACAACGAGCCGATCTCGACCAATTTCGGGCGCTTCGGGCCGTACGTGAAGCACGGCGACGAGTTCCGCTCGCTCGAATCCGAAGACCAGGTGTTCAGCATCGGCTTCGACGATGCGCTCACGCTGATCCGCGCGCCGAAACAGTCGCGGCGGCGTGGTCAGGGCGCGTCGAAGAAGACGCTGCGCGAGCTGACGCACGAGGGCACGACCTACAAGCTGCTGGCGGGGCGCTACGGCCCGTACGTGACCGACGGCACGACCAACGCGTCGATTCCGCGCACGAGCGATCCCAACGCGCTCACCTTCGAGCAGGCGACGGAGTTGCTGGCGGCCCGGCGCGACATGGCCCCGGCCCCCAAGCGCGGCGGCTTCAAGCGCAAGGCGGCGGGCGGCGCGCCCAAGCCGGCCAAAGCCAAGGGCAAGCGCAAGGTCGCCAAGGCCTCGTAGGGGCAGGTCTTTAGACCTGCCCACGGGCCCCGGCCGGGTTCACAATAGACCGGATGATCCATGTCATCGGCGGGGGGCTCGCCGGATCCGAAGCGTCGTGGCAGGCCGCCGAGCAGGGCGTGGCCGTCGTGCTCCACGAGATGCGGCCAGTGCGCCCGACCGAGGTCCACAAGACGGATCGTCTCGCGGAGCTGGTGTGCTCCAACTCGTTTCGCGGCGACAAGCTCGATAACGCCGTCGGCCTGCTCAAAGAAGAGATGCGCCGGCTCGGGTCGCTCGTGATGCGCGCCGCGGACGCGCATCGTGTCCCGGCCGGCGCCGCGCTGGCCGTGGATCGCGAGCGCTTCGCGCAGGCGGTCACCGACGCCGTCACCGCCCACCCGCGCATCAGGATCGTCCGCGAGGAAGTGGCGCGCATCCCCGACGATCCGTCGATGTTCCCGCTCGTCATCGCCACTGGCCCGCTCACGAGCGCCGCGCTGTCGGCCGACATTGCCACGCTCGTCGGCGGCGATCATCTGTATTTCTACGACGCCGTCAGCCCGATCGTCCTCGCCGAGACGATCGATCGCGGCAAAGTGTTCCGCGCCTCGCGCTGGGGCCGCAGCCTGCGCGGCGCCGACGGAGGAGGCGACGTGGCGAAGGCGGAAGACCGGCAGCCGCAAGGGGCTGGTCCGGCGTGCGGGGTTGACGACGGCGAGGGGGACTACTTGAACTGCCCGCTCACGCGCGAGGAATACGCGGCGTTCTACGCCGCGCTCACGACCGCCGAATCGGCCACGGTCCACGACTTCGAGAAGGAGACCTTCTTCGAGGGTTGTCTCCCGATCGAGGTGATGGCGCACCGCGGCGCCGACACGCTGCGCTTCGGCCCGATGAAGCCGGTAGGCCTTGCCGACCCGCGCACCGGCCGCGCGCCGTATGCCGTCGTGCAGCTGCGCCAGGACAACATCGCCGGCGATCACTACAGCCTGGTCGGATTCCAGACCCAGTTGAAGTGGGGCGAGCAGGCACGCGTGCTGCGGATGATTCCCGGCCTCGAGCAGGCGGAGTTCGTGCGCTTCGGCATCGTGCACCGCAACACCTACATCAACGGCCCGACGGTGCTGCGGCCGACGTGGCAGGTGAAATCACGCGACGACCTGTTCTTCGCCGGTCAGATTTCCGGGGTCGAAGGCTACGTCGAGTCGGCGGCGTCGGGCTTGATCGCCGGGCTGAACGCCGCCGCGGTGGCGCGCGGCGAGACGCCGCGGGTGCCGCCACGTGAAACCGCGATCGGCGCACTGGCGCACTATGTGTCGCACGCCGATCCACGCCACTACCAGCCGACCAACATCACGTTCGGGATCATGCCGCCGCCCGAGGCTGGCGGCGGCGGCCGCAGCCGCAAGGCCGATCGCAAGGCCGCGACCAGCGAGCGTGCGCTCCGCGCGCTGGGCGAGTGGATGACGCCGTCGGCGGTGTCGTGACGACGGAGCTGCGCGCGTTCCTCGATCATCTCGGGTTGAACCGCAACGCGTCCGCCCACACGGTGGACGCGTATGGCAGCGACATCGGCCAGTTCCTGCAGTTTGCCGCGCAGGCGCGCGGGTGCGAGCCAGGCGATCTGCGCCCCGCGCAGCTCGATCTCGCCGCCATCCGAGGGTTCATGGCCGACCTGCACCGTCAGGGCCACGCCCGCACCTCGGTGTCGCGAAAGCTATCGGCGCTGCGCGCCTTCGGCCGGTATCTGCGGCGCGAGGGCATCATCGATCTCGATCCGGCGTCGCTGGCCGTCTCGCCGAAGAGCGAGCACAAAGTGCCGGCGCACCTCACTGTCGACGAGATGACCCGCCTGCTCGAGATGCCGGATCAGAGCGAGGCGCTTGGCCGCCGCGATTGTGCCATCCTCGAGCTGTTCTACGCCTCGGGCCTGCGGCTGAGCGAGCTGGTGCAGCTCGATCTCGAGGACGTCAACCTGAGCGCGCGCATCGTCCGCGTGATGGGTAAGGGGCGCAAGGAACGGCTGGTACAATTCAACACCAGCGCCAGAGCGGCACTGGCCGCCTGGTTGAAAGACCGCGCCGCGCTGCGCGAGGCCGCGCTGGCCGCCGCCAGCGTGACGGCGTCACGTCGCGGCGCCGGCTCGAGGCGCGAGCCCGTCTTCGTGAACTTCCGGGGCACCCGTTTGACGGGCCGCAGCGTGCAGCGGCTGGTGGCGCGCTACGTCGCGGGCTGCAGCACCCGCTTCGGCATCAGCCCGCACGCGCTGCGACATTCCTTCGCCACGCATCTGCTCGAGCATGGCGCAGACCTGCGCGCCATTCAGGAACTGCTCGGGCACGTGCAGCTGTCGACGACGCAGCGCTACACCCACGTGAACATGGCGCAGCTCCAGGCGGCGTATCGCAAAGCGCATCCCCGGGCCAAGTAAGGCGCGTAAGGCGGGTAAGGCGGGTAAGGCGGGTAAGGCGGGTGAGGCGGCTAAGGTGGTTGGGAGGCTGGGCTACGCTTAGCCCATGCCACGTCATCTCCTCGGCGTCTCGCTGTTCCTGATCGCACTGACGGGCTCCGTCTCCGGGCAATGGCTGAAATACCCGACGCCGGGAGTGCCTCGCTTGCCCGACGGCACGCCGAATCTGGCCGCGCCGGCGCCGCGTACCGCGGACGGCAAGCCGGATCTCTCCGGCATCTGGTACTTGCATTTCGACACGTGCGGACCTTTCGGCTGTGCCGACTATCAGCCCGGTCCGGAGTTTTTCAACTATGGCGCCAAGCTCCCGGGCGGCCTGCCGTATCTGCCGTGGGCGGCGGCCGCCGCGAAGGAGCGCACCGCGCAGTTCAGCAAGGACGATCCGATCGGCCTGTGCCGTCCCGGCGGCGCTCTGCGCTTTCACACCTTTCCGACGCCGCGCAAATACGTCCAGTTGCCCGGTCTCGTGATGATCCTCTCGGAGCGCGACGTCACCTACCGGCAGCTCTTCACGGACGCACGGCCGGTGCCCGCCGATCCCGAGCCGACCTGGAACGGCTACTCGACCGGCCGCTGGGAAGGTGACGCGCTCGTCGTGGAAACGGTCGGCCTGCGCGACGGCACCTGGATCGATCGGCAGGGAAGCCCGCTCACCGCCGCGGCCCGCATCACCGAGCGCTTCCGGCGGGTCTCGTACGGGCGCCTCGAGATCGACGTCACCGTGAACGACCCCCAGACCTACTCGCGGCCGTGGACCGTTACCCTGGTGCAGGACATCGCGCTCGACACCGAGCTGCTCGACTATCACTGCACCGACAACGAAAAGAGCGCGGAGCGCCTGGTCGGCAAGTGACCCTGGGCCCGGTGCTGCGACGCGTGCGCGTGTGGCAGGTCCTCCTGCTCGCATTCGTGGCGCGGCTCGGCGTCGGGCTCGCCAACGACGGCGTGTTCTATCCCGACGAGCTCATGCAGTAGCTCGAACAGGCGCACAGGCTGGTGTTTGGGGCCGGCATGGTGCCCTGGGAATACGAGTACGGGGTACGGCCCTGGGTGGTGCCTGCTGGCCGTACCGCTGCGGCTGTGGCGACACCGCCGACGGTCCAGCCGCGCTGGTAGACGAACCTGGGGCGGGGTAAAGCGGGCAGTCTTAGTACGCGGGAGGCGCGAGATCGACGTCCGGCGGTTGCAGCATCGCGGGAGCACGCCCGCGGCGCGGGAAGTCGATGCCGAGCGTCTTGATCTTGTAGTTCATCACGCGCGGGCTGATGGCGAGCAGCTCGGCTGCGTCCTTTTGCACCCAGTTCGACATCTTGAGCGCTTCGATGAGCGCCATGCGCTCGATCTCTTCGAGCGCGATGCCGGTGGGCGGAATCTTGATGACCGACTGCGCGTCCCGCGGCGTGCCGACCGTGCCGGTCTCGCCGAGGCGCAGGTCGTCGGCCGAGATGTGCGAGCCGTCGGCCAGCAGCATCGCGCGCTCGACCGCGTTCTCGAGCTCGCGGATGTTGCCCGGCCAGTGGTAGCGCATGAGCAGCTTCAGCGCCTCGGGTGACAGGCCGTCGATCTTCTTCTTCAGTTCGGCGGCGAAGCGGGTGATGAAGAAGTTGGCGAGCGCCGCGATGTCTTCCTTGCGCTCGCGCAGCGGCGGCATCTCGATGGTGACGACGTTGAGGCGGTAGAACAGGTCCTCACGGAACGCGCCCGCGTCCACCATGGTCGGCAGGTCGCGGTTGGTGGCGGCAATCAGTCGTACGTCGACCTTGAGGGTGCGGGTGCCGCCGAGGCGCTCGAATTCGTGCTCCTGCAGCACGCGCAGGATCTTGGCCTGGGTGTTCGGGCTCATATCCCCGATTTCGTCGAGGAAGAGCGTACCGCCGTCGGCCTGCTCGAAGCGGCCGATGCGCTGCTTGTCGGCGCCGGTGAAAGCGCCCTTCTCGTGGCCGAAGAGCTCCGACTCGAGCAGGTTCTCCTGCAGCGCCGCGCAGTTGACCTTGATGAAGCTGCGCGAGTTGCGATGCGAGTTGTGGTGCACGGCGCCGGCGACGAGCTCTTTGCCCGTGCCCGTCTCGCCCCGCACCAGCACGGTGGTGTTGCTCTTGGCGACCTTTTTCACCACCCCGAGCACCGCCGACAGCGCGCCGCTCGACCCGATGATGTTGTCGAATTCGTAGATGCCGCCCTGCGCGTGGCGCAGGTAGTCGATTTCGTGCTGCATGCGGCGGAGCTCGAGGGCCTTCTGGACCTTGACCTCCATTTCTTCGATCTCGAACGGCTTCTGGACGTAGTCGAACGCACCGGCCTTCATGGCCTCGACGGCGGTGGTGACGGAGCCGAACGCGGTCATCAGCACGACGGCGCACGCCGGGTGGAGCGCCTTGGCCGTCTTGAGGACGTCGATGCCGGTGCTGCCGCCCATGCGGAGATCGCTCACCACGACGTCATACGCGCCCTCGTGCAGCTTCTCGATGGCGGCGTTGCCGTTGGGTGCTTCGTCCACCTCATGGCCGTTTTCGGCAAGCGACTGCGCCAGCGTCCGGCGTAGTGTCTCGTGGTCGTCTGCGATCAGAATCCGTCCCATTCAGCGATCCCTCATTCCTGTACGCGTTCGCGCTCTGCCGAGCGGGGCTGCGCTCACTGCACGTCCTCGACGCCGGCCAGCGGCAGCGTCACCCGCACCCGTGTTCCATCCGACGACGTCTGCAGATCGAGGCGACCGTCGTGCGCGTCCACGATGCGCTTCACGATGGCGAGCCCGAGTCCCGATCCCTGCGGCTTGGTCGTGAAGAAGATGTCGAAGACCTTCGCACGCACGTCCGCGGGAATCCCCGGGCCATCGTCCGCGACTTCCACCAGGACGGCATCGCGTCCGCCGCTGCCGTCCTGCAGGCGCGTCTCGCTCGCCGTCACGGATACGCGACCCTCGCCCTCGAGGGCCTCGTAGGCGTTGACGATCAGGTTCGTGAGCACTTGTGTCAGCTGATGCTTGTCCGCCCGGATGTGCGGCAAGGTCGGCGGCACGCGCGTCTCGACGGCGATGTTCCCGCGCCTGCCCTTTGCATCGGCATGTTGCACCGCGGCTTGAACCGCCTCGCACAGCAGAGTCGGCTCGACCTGCAGCCGGATCGGCCGCACGAAGTCCAGCACTTCCTGCACGATGGCGTTGGCCATTTTGGCCTCGCCGATGATGTCGGTGAGCACCTTCTGCACGTCGGGCGCGTCGCCGACTTTGCGCCGGAGATGGCCGGCCATGACTTCGATGCCGGCGAGCGGGTTCTTGACCTCGTGGGCGAACACCGCGGCGAGCTCGCCGATGGCCACGAGCCGATCGCGCAGCCGCTCGCGCTCGTTGAGCTGTTCGACCCGCGTCAGGTCCTTGAAGAACATCGACGCGCCGACGAGCGCGCCCTGGTCGTCGGTGATGTGCGAGAGCGTGTAGCCGATCACCTTGCCCGATGGCTTGAGGCGTATCTCGGCGCGGTTCTGGAGGTGGTCGCGCTCGAACACGTCGGCGAGCACGAAGAGGATTTCGGGATGGTCCTTCAACGCCTCGGCGATCGGGCGGCCGAGCTGGCTCTCTCCGTCGCGCAGGCCCAGGACCTCGCCGGCGATGTCGTTGATGAGGGCCAGCGTGCCTTCGCGCGTGATCGCGAGCACGCCGTTACGCATGCCCGTCACCATGTGTTGGTAGAAGGCGCTGTCGATGCCGCCGGCCAGACGGGCAGCTGAGCGGCTCCGCGACACGGAAGTGCGCGTGCCGGCAGGACGGCGGGGGGGAGACGATGGGGATTGCGTCAAGAGGCTGTGCTGCACTCGGGCGTATCCCTGGCAGCTTTCCCAGGGGCAAATGACGTGCCCTGTTCTGCTTGCTCGGAACGACCGTGAGTTGGTGACGTCACGTCACGCTACGGCTCACCGCGCGACAGACGTCAAGGTTACAGATCCGTGTATCGGTAACAGTCTTGGTCTGTAAGAGGGGAGCGAACGGCGAAAGCCGGTTGGCAGATTACGGTCGGGCCCGCCTACGATTCGGAGGCCTGTTCGGCTGCGTGGTTCTGCAACGCTTCCCACTGTGCCATCAGGTCTCCAACTTCCCACATCAGCGCCTGATGACGATCGATGACCGGCTTCGATCGCGCGGAATCCTGGTAAAAGCCCGCTTCCGACATCGCCGCCTCCAATTGCTTCACTTCCGCCTCGGTTGTCGAGATGCGCGCCTCGAGGTCGGCGATGCGCTTGCGCAGGCCCTCCTGCTCCCGCTGCTTCTTCTTCCGGTTCCCCTCCAACCGCTTCCGTTCTTCCCGGTCCTCCTGCGCCGTGTTGGCAGGAGCTTTTTCAGGCGTTCTTGCCTGAGCCGTGAGCCCTGACCCTTGAGCCTCGCCTTGCGCCTTGAGCCCTGAGGCCTGAGCCTTCTGCGGTGTCGGTTCGCCGCCAGACTTCTTGGGTCCGCCAGCGACGGGTGCCGCCAGCGTCTTCGTTTTGGGCGGCGCCGGTGCCGGCGCCGGGCGCGTCTGGCCCTCTTCGCGCGCCTTCTTGCTCCACAGAAACTCCGTGTAGGTCCCCGGATAGACCACCGCCCCGCCGTGCCCGATCTCGATGATCTTGGTGGCGAGCCGCTCCACGAAGTAGCGGTCGTGCGACACGAGGATCAAGGTGCCGCCGTAGTCTTCGAGTGCGTCCAGCAGCACGTCCTTCGAGTCGAGGTCGAGGTGGTTCGTCGGCTCGTCGAGCAGCAGCGTGTTCGACGGGCGCAGCAGCATGCGCGCCACGGCCAGGCGGGTCCGCTCACCGCCCGAGAGCACCCCGGCTTTCTTGTGGATGTCGTCGCCCGAGAACAGGAACCCGCCCAGGATGTTGCGGATCGCGGGCACCATGTCGTTCGGTGACCCGGCTTCGAGCGTCTCGTAGACCGTCAGCGCTGGATTGAGGCGCACCGCCTCGTCCTGCGCGAAGTACTCGATCACCACCTGGTGACCGACGGTCAGCGTGCCACCGTCGGGGGTCTCCGACTGAGACAGCATGCGCATCAAGGTGGACTTGCCGGCGCCGTTGGGGCCGACGAGCGCGATGCGGTCGCCGCGCTCAAGGTGCAGGTTGACGTCCGTGAAGACGGTGACCGGGCCGTACGCCTTGTGCACATGCTTCAACTCCAGCACCGTGCGCCCGCTCTTGGCGCAGGTGGGGAAAGTGAAGTGGATGCGCTTGCGCTCCGGCGGTACCTCGATCGGCACGACCTTCTCGAGCAACTTGATCCGGCTCTGCACCTGGGCGGCCTTCGTCGCCTGGTAGCGGAAGCGATTGATGAACATCTCGACGCGGGCGACCTCGTCGTCCTGCTCCTTCTTGGCCTGTCGCAGACGTTCGAGCATCGCGTCGCGCTGCACGACGTACTTCGAGTAGTTGCCGACGTAGTCGTCGAGGTGCCGCAGGTGCAGATCGGTGATGCGGGTCACCACCGCGTCGAGGAAGTAGCGGTCGTGCGAGACCAGGATGACGGCGTAGGGATAGGCGCTCAGGTACTCCTCGAGCCAGTTGCGCGCCTCGAGGTCGAGATGGTTCGTGGGCTCGTCGAGCAGCAGCAGGTTGGGCCGTCCGAGCAGGAGCTTGGCGAGCGCGATCCGCATCTGCCAGCCGCCCGAGAAGGTCTCCGCCGGGCGCGTCGCATCCTCGGTGCTGAAGCCGAGGCCGCGCAACACGGTGGCGATGTGCAGGTCCATGCTGTAGCCCTCGGCGAGCCGGAAGCGGTCCTGCAGGTCGGAATAGCGGTGGAGCATCGTCTCGTGATCGGCGTCCGACACGGTGGTGTCGCCGAGGCGGTGCTCGATGTCGTGCATTTCCGCCTTCATGTCGAGGAGCGGCTGGAAGGCGCTGCTCGCCTCCTCGAAGACGGTGCGGCCGGAGTGGCTGAGGCCGTCCTGCGGCAGGTAGCCGATGGTCAGCCCCGCCGGCTTCACGACGGTGCCCTCGTCCGGCTCCTCGAAACCCGCGAGCATCTTGAGCAGCGTCGTCTTGCCGGCGCCGTTCGGGCCGCACAGGCCGACGCGGTCGCCGTCGCCGATCTGCCACGTGACGTGTTCAAGGAGCGTCCGGACGCCGAAGGTCTTGGTGATGTCTGCGAGTTGAATCAAGGGGATCTGGTCTCGATCTTATACCGGCCGAGTCGGGTTAAACGCCAACCGGCCAACGAGTTAGTCCGGCCCGCGAGGGGTCCGGGGCGCCGGCAGTATGATCGGCCAAAGGCCGGCCGCCGTGATCGGCCGTCTTACTGGGTGCCGGTGCACGTTTCGGGCGTAATGACCTGGACTGACGAGGAGCTCGTCGCCCGCTCCAGAACGGGCGACATGGACAGCTTCAATCAGCTCATCCTGCGATGGGAGCGCCCGATTTATGCCTTGGCGTACCGGGTCATCGGGCAGGAAGAGGATGCCCGTGACGTCGCCCAGGAAACCTTCCTGCGGGCGTTCCGGGCCCTGCCAGGCTTCAAAGGCCAGGCAAAATTCTCGTCCTGGATCTATCGTATCGCGCTGAACCTGTGCCGTGACTGGATTCGGCGTAAGCGGCGCACGCCCGTGTCGCAGATGCCGGAGGACCTGGACCTCTCCGAGCTGGCGGCCGAGCGGGGCGCGAGCGAGTCGGTCGAGGATCTGGTCGCGCGGCGGGAGCTGACTGCGGTCGTCGAAGAGGCAATGGCCCTGCTGCCGGAGGAACAGCGGACGGCGGTAATCCTGAAGGAGTACCACGGCATGACCTTTCAGGAGATCGCCGATTTGCAGGGGTGCCCGTTGAGCACGGTGAAGACGCGGCTCTATCAGGGGCTGTCGGTGCTGCGGAAGCACCTCAGGGACAGGCGCCTGATGCCGACCGCCGAGCAGGTGGTGCGGGTCCGTGAGCACTAGGTGGCACGACCCGAGAGAACGTAAGAGAGAACCAGAGAGACACAGTGTGGAGTGAACTGAGAGTCGGCGATGTATAAGGACGATCACAACCCACTGAATCGCAGTCCCTACTGCGGCGATCCCGGAGCGCTCGTCAGCTATCTCTATAACGATGGCAGTGCCGACGAGCTGGCCGCCATCGCCGCTCACGTCCATGAATGCGTCGCGTGCGCGCGCGAGCTCGCCGCGCTCGGCGACACGCGCGACGTGCTGTCGGCGTGGTCGCCGCCGCAGACCGAGCTCGGGCTCACGTTGTCGTCGTCGGATGTCGGACCAGTCCCGGCGGCGCTGACGGCGCCCGTGGCCCCAGCGGTGGTGTCGGGCGCGGGCGCGGCGGCCTCGGTCCCGTGGTGGCGCCAGTCCACGCCGGTCTGGATGCAGGCCGTCGCGGCGACCGTCGTCTTTGGCGCCGGCCTCGCCGTTGGCACCTCGGACCGGGGCGCGGCGACGCCGGCAGCGCCGCCCGTGGCAGCGTCTACCCCTGCCATCGTTCCCGTGTCGCGAGGCGAGTTGTCTGCGCTCGAGAAGAGCCTGCGCGACGAAATCGCGCGCCTGAGGGCCGCTCAGCCGGCCGAGCCCACGCAGACAGCCGCGCGCACCGACGACGAGGCGTTGATGCGCCGCATTCGGACCCTGGTCAGCGAAAGCGAGGAGCGCCAGCAGCGCGAACTGGCGCTGCGCACCGCGCAGGTGATGCGCGACCTCGAGATCCAGCGCAAGGTGGACATGGCGACGGTGCAGCAGAACATCGGGCAGATTCAGGGCACGACCGGTGCCGAGTTGAAGCAGCAGCGCGAGCTCTACAACCTGCTGATGAACAACGCGTCACTGCGTCGCGGAGTGCCGTGATGACGTCCCTTCAGGCGGTGGTGAGGCCACAACGCGTCCGGCAGCGCGGCCGGACCGCGGTCGTGTGCGCGATGGCGGCTGCCGTCTCGCTCTCGGTTGGCGCGGCCGGCGCGCAGGTGCCGGCGTCCAAGGCCGCCGAGTTCGAGCACTTCCGTCAGCGTCAGCGCATCTCGTTGATGGAGGGCGTGCTCGAGCGCGCGGTCGCCAACGGCGCCGACAACCTGCTGAGGCAAGTGAAGCAGGTGATGCCCGACATGCCGATGCTGACTGGCGCGCCCGAAGTGCGCGGCTTCCGGCTCGACGGCTACGGCGTGTTCTTCGACGTCGAGGTGCCGGCGCTGCGCCTGCCGCTGGCGTGGACGCTGCGCTACGTCGTGGATGGTAATCGGCTGGCGGTCAACGCGGCGCTGGCGCAGCTCCGGGCGCTCGTCCTCGAGCAGCCGGCACAGGAACGCGAACGGCTCGAACTCCTGGTGCGCCAGATGGAACAGCGCGCGCTGCCGATGCCGTCGGCTTCGGCTGAGGTCGACCCGGCGGTGGTGCGCGACCCCAACGAGGCCTACACGCGCGCGGTCAAAGAAGCGATCATGGACGCCATGATCGAGAGCAGCGGCCCGCTCAACCTCGCCCCAGACGAGTGGCTCACCGTCGCGGCACGCGACAACGTGCCGCGCGACCCCCTCGTGCCCGGCGATTCGATCGAGCTCAATACCGTGATCTTCAAGGTCAAGGGGAGCGATCTGGCCGCGTTCCGCTCGGGGGCGGCGACGCTCGAACAGGCGCGGAAGAAAGTCGAGGCCAAGGAAAACTAGCCGGGAACCGCCTCTGGGGCACCGGTGTCCTATTGACTGCCATGCCCTACAATGCCGCGATGCTGCCGCGTGTCCTCCCGGCCGGGTTCACCCTCTGTCTGGCCGTTCTGCTGCTGTCGTTCGGGTGTGCCCGCACCCGCCACGTCGAGAACGATCTGAAGCTCGTCGACGTGCAGACCGGTTGGTACGACGCCGGCATCGTCGGCGGCCAGAACAAGATCGTCCCGAGCATCACCCTGAAGCTGCAGAACGTGTCCGACGAGTCCATCAGTCGCGTGCAGGTGTGGGCCGTGTTTCGCCGCGCCAACGAAGACAAGACGTGGGGCGAGCACTTCGTGCGCGCGATCGGCGCCGAAGGCCTCGATCCCGGCAAGACCGGCGGCGCGCTCGTGCTGCGATCGACGCTCGGCTACACCGGCTCGCAGTCGCGTGCCCAGCTGCTGCAGAACCGCGAGTTCGTCGACGCCAAGGTCAACGTGTTCGGCAAGCACGGTTCGCGCACGTGGATCAAGATGGGCGAGTACTCGATCGAGCGCCACCTGCTCGCGCCCGCTGAATAGCGCCCGCGCGCCGGCGGGTACGCCCCTATAATCCCGCCGTGCCGACCCAGACGCAGTCTCCGTCCGTCCCGGTGCTCGAACGGCGTCTCAGCCCGTTCGACGCGGCCGCCATCATCGTCGCCAATGTCATCGGCGGCGGCATCCTGTTCCGTTCACCCGCTGTCGCCGCCGCCATTCCGAATGCGATCTGGTTCCTGCTCGCGTGGGTTGCGGGAGGCGTGCTGGCGTTCATGGGGGCCATGGCCTACGCCGAGCTCGCGGCGTTGCGGCCGAAAGCCGGCGGCGAGTATGTGTACCTCCGCGAAGCCTTCGGGCCGCTCGCCGGCTTCCTGACGGGTTGGACCTCCTTCGTCGCCGGGTTCAGCGGCGCCATCGCCGCCAGCGCCGTGTTCTTCATCGTCACGCTCGACCGGTTCGTGCCGGGCATTGCCAACGGCGCCGCGCTACTGGCGATCCCGGTTCCGCTGACCTCGATCGCGATCACGTTCTCGATACACACCCTCGCCGCGAGCGGCCTCATCGTCCTGTTCGCGCTGATTCACATCCTCGGCGTCGGGCCGGGGCGGGCCGCCAGCAACGGGTTGACGACGCTGAAGATCGTGGCATTCGTGGTGTTCATCATCTTCGGGCTGACGGCTGGAACCGGGTCGCCGTCGAACATCACCCAGGCGGTGGGTCCCGTGACGATCTCGGGGTGGATGTTCGCGATGATTCCGGTGATGTTCACCTACTCCGGGTGGAACGCGGCGTCGTACATGGCCGAGGAAATCCGCGACCCGGGCCGCAACGTGCCCCGGGCCCTCATTTCCGGCACGGCAGGCGTCATCGTCATCTACCTGCTCATCAACGTGCTCTACCTGTACGTGGTTCCAATCGGTGAGCTCGCTGCGACCCAGGGCAGCGTGCTCGACGTCGTGGCCGATCGGCTGCTGGGTCAACGCGCCGGCAACGTCATGGCGGTGGTGGCACTGGTCAGTCTCGCCGCGGGCATCAACGCGTGGACGTTCGCGGGCCCGCGGGTCTACTTTGCGATGGCGCGCGACGGTCTTTTCTTCAAGAGCGCGGCCCGGGTGCACCCGAAATACAAGACCCCCGCCGCGTCCATCATCGCGCAGGCAGCGTTTTCGATTCTGCTCGTCCTGACCGGCAGCCTCGACTCGATCGCCAACTACGTCGGGTTCGCCATCACGTTGTTTGCCGGAACGGCCGTCGCCGCGGTATTCGTCCTGCGTGCGCGCGAGCCACAGGCGCCGCGTCCGTACCGTGCCTGGGGCTACCCGGTGACGCCGGCGATCTTCGTGCTGGTCAGCGCGGCGATTGTGCTCAACGCGCTCTACACGGCCCCCCGAGTGACGGGCACCGGCGCGGCGATCATCCTGGCCGGCGTGCCGCTGTATTGGTATTTCCACAAGGCCGGCGCTGCGCGCCGGTAGGGCGGGTAGGGCGGGTAAGGCGGGTAAGGCGGGTAAGGACGTTCTGAGACACCGGCCCCAGCCGGCCCCACCCGCCTCACGCGACGCGAAGCGTCGCGTCCCACCCGCCCAAAAAAGACGAGGGGCGGCGGCCACCATCCCGGTGACTCGCCGCCCTGTGCGTCCGGCCGGCGTCTCGCGCCGGACCATCTGCGGGCGGTCCGAAGACCGCCCTCGACATCACGCGTCACCCCAGAGCAACGTTACGGCTCGGGAATGAGTTCGCCGCGATAGGTCGTCGTGCGTCCAGACGAGACGCGCACGTCGAAGTCCAGTGGTTGGAACCCCGGCAGCGCGACCTGCACACGGTAGTTGCCGGCCTGGAGCCGCAAGCCCTGCAGCTGCCCGTCGAACTCGTCGACGATGCCGGCGTAGTAGCCGTCGATGTACACCTCGGCCTCCCGCGGTTCCATGTCGAGACGCAGCTTGCCGAGGTCGTTGTCGTAGTTCCCCCCGTAGTAATAGGCGCTCGACTGCCACGCGTGATTGCTCCAATAGAAGCTGCCCGTGAAGCCCGGGTCGTAGTACGAGTACCCGTAGTACGGGTACGCATAGCCGTAAGAGCGATAGGGATACGCGTAGCGGTACGACGGGTAGCGGTACACGTAGTAGTTCTGACGCGGCTGCACGTAGACGCGGTGGTCGCCGTCGCGGTAGTACGGCACGGGACTGCTGCGCGGCACGGCGTAGCGCGCGCCAGCATAGCGTCCGTTGTCATAACGTCCGTCGCTGCCGCCACCGCCGTTCCCGTTGCTGCTGCGCGGCGTGGAGACCTGCGGCTGGCGCCCGTCCTGCTGCTGCGGCGGCTGCTGCTGCCGCGGTGCTACTTCGCGCCGGCCGTTGGCGGCCCGCTGCTCGGTCTGCCCCGATTCCCTCGGCGCTGGCTGCTGCACACGGCCACCTTCCCGCGGGGCCGCGGTCCGCGGTTCGTTGCCGCTGTCGCGCTGCCCGCTGCCACTGTCGCGCTGCCTGCCGCCGCTGTCGCGCTGGCCGCCGCCGCTGTCACGCTGGCTGGCGCCACCGCCGCCGCCGTTGCTCCCGCGCGATGGCCACCGCTGCCGATCCTGAGCCGAGGCCGGTGGAGCGGCAGCAACGAGGGCCGCCAGCACCGCCGTGGCGACAAAAGCGTGAGTACGCATGCCCATCCATTGAGCAACACCCCTGCCAGCTCGGGTGGCCCTCTTTCCTGCGACTTTCCTCCAAAAGCTTGTGACCGGATGCCCTCCCGGCCGCGGTTGTCCTCCGTCGGCGTGCCGCCGCTGACGCCGCGTCAGGACACCGGACGATGACATACTGGCGAGGTGATTCACGCGACCACCATCCTGGCGGTCCGGCACGGCGGCCAGACCGTACTCGCCGGGGATGGCCAGGTGACCTTCGGCAACACCGTGATGAAGCAGAGTGCGCGGAAGATCCGGCGCCTCTACAACGACTCGGTGCTGGCCGGGTTCGCGGGATCGGCCGCGGACGCGTTCGCGCTCTTCTCCCGGTTCGAATCGAAGCTGGAACAGTACCGTGGCAATCTCGAACGCGCCTCGGTGGAGCTCGCGAAGGACTGGCGCAGCGACCGCATCCTGCGCCGGCTGGAGGCGATGCTCATCGTCGCCGACAAGTCGTCGACCTTCTTGTTGTCGGGCACAGGTGACCTCATCGAACCCGACGACGGCGTCGTGGCCGTGGGGTCGGGCGGACCCTACGCCCTCGCGGCCGCCAAGGCGCTGGTGCTCCATAGCGGCCTGAGCGCGCGCGGCATCGCCGAGCAGGCGATGGCCATTGCCGGCGACATCTGCATCTACACCAACCAGACCCTCACGGTCGAAGAGCTTTAGGACCTGGACGTGCCCATCTTTCTTCCCGAGCGGAGCGCCACGTCGGTGGGCTCGCTGACGCCCCGTCAAATCGTCGCCGAGCTCGATAAGTTCGTCATCGGTCAGCACAAGGCCAAACGGGCCGTGGCAATCGCCCTGCGCAACCGCGTCCGGCGCCAGATGCTGCCGAGCGACATCGCTGAAGAAGTCACGCCCAAGAACATCCTGATGATCGGGCCTACCGGCGTCGGGAAGACCGAAATCGCACGCCGTCTGGCGCGTCTGGCGCAGTCGCCGTTCATCAAGGTGGAGGCGTCGAAGTTCACCGAAGTCGGCTACGTGGGCCGCGACGTCGAGTCGATGGTGCGCGACCTGGTGCAGCTGGCCGTGGATATGGTGCGCTCGGAAAAAGCCGACGAGGTGAACGACAAGGCCCGGCAGGCCGCGGAGGAGCGGCTGCTGGACCTGCTCCTGCCGCCCGTGCGGGCGACCGCCGCGGCCGACGCCGCCGGCACCCCCATCGACCCGGCGAGCCGCTCGCGCGAGCGCTTGCGCGAGCAGCTCCGCGACCACCGGCTCGACGAGCGGACCGTGGAGCTCGACGCCCGCGAGGCAGCGATGCCGTCGTTCGAGGTCGTGGCCGGCTCGTCGATGGAGGAGATCGGCTCGAACCTGAAGGACATGATGGGCTCCCTGTTCCAGGGCCGCGGCCGCACCCGGCGCATGAAAGTGCCGGAGGCGCTCGAGCATCTCGTCGCCGAGGAGCAGGCCAAGCTCGTGGACATGGAGTCGGTCAGCCGGCTGGCGGTGGAGCGCGTGGAGCAGAACGGCATCATCTTCGTGGACGAGATCGACAAGATTGCCAGCCGCGACGGCACGTCGCACGGGCCAGACGTGAGCCGCGAGGGCGTGCAGCGCGACATCCTGCCGATTGTCGAGGGCACGACCGTGAGCACCAAGCACGGGATGGTCAAGACCGACCACATCCTGTTCATCGCCGCCGGTGCCTTCCACGTGTCGAAGCCGTCGGACCTGATTCCCGAGCTGCAGGGGCGCTTCCCGATTCGCGTCGAACTCGAGGCCCTCACCCGGGCCGACTTCGTGCGCATCCTCACCGAGCCGCGCGGCGCCCTGGTCAAGCAGTACACGGCGCTGCTCGGCGCCGAGGATGTCACGCTCACCTTTACGTCCGGGGCCGTGGAGCGCATTGCCGAATACGCGGCCCGGGTGAACGACGCCACCGAGAACATCGGCGCGCGGCGGTTGCACACCGTGATGGAGCGGCTGCTCGACGACGTCTCCTTCGACGCCCCCGACCTCGACGACAAGACGGTGATTATCGACGACGCCTACGTGGAGCGAATGCTGGCCGGAATCATCAAGAACGAAGATCTTTCGCGCTACATCCTGTAGAATCTCTTCTGGCACTTGTCACAAGAACGTTGCGGCAACTTTCGGGTTTTACAAATCCGTAGGTTCCTTTAGCCGCCCGTCCAGCTGGAGGTTCTCCGTCTATGCCCGCTCCGAAGGCCCTGTCAGAATCGACGACCAACTCGAGCGCCCGGCGCCTCTCGACTTTGCTCGAGATCAGCCAGGCGTTGTCGGGGACGCTGAACCTCAAGGCGGGAATGCAGCGCGTGCTGGGCACGCTCATCCGGCATCACAGCGTGGTCCGCGGCATGGTCACCTTGCTGCGCGACGGCGAGCTGCACGCCGAGGCGGTGGAGGGATTCGAGGATCGGGCGCGGAACACCCAGATCAAGGTCGGCGAGGGGATCACCGGGAAGGTGGTCGAGAGCGGCAAGCCGATCGTCGTGCCGCGCGTGAGCAAGGAGCCGGCGTTCCTCAACCTGGCGTCGCGCCGGCCCGACCACCTCAAACAGGAGCTCAGCTTCATCTGCGTGCCGATCACGCTCAACCGGCAGCCGGTGGGCGCGCTCGGCGTCGACCTGCGCTTCAAGCCCGAACGCGATTACGACAGCAGCGTGAAGTTCCTCGGCGTGGTCAGCTCGATGATCGCGCAGGCCCTCAACGTGCAGCGGATGGTCGAGGAAGAGCGGCGCCGACTGCTCGACGAGAACACGCACCTGCGGCAGGAGCTGCGCGAGCGTTACGACTTTTCCAACATCATCGGCACGAGCGGCCCGACGCGGCAGATGTACGAGCAGGTAGCGCAGGTGGCACAGACCAACACCACCGTGCTCATCCGCGGCGAGTCGGGCACCGGCAAGGAGCTCATCGCTCACGCCATCCACTACAACTCGCTGCGCGCCAAGAAGCCGTTCATCAAGGTGAGCTGCGCGGCGCTCCCCGACACGCTCATCGAGTCCGAGCTCTTCGGCTACGAGAAGGGTGCCTTCACCGGCGCCGCCGCCCGCAAGAAGGGCCGCTTCGAGATGGCTGAAGGCGGCACGCTGTTTCTCGATGAAATCGGCGACGTCAACCTCGGCACGCAGGTGAAGCTGCTGCGCGTGCTGCAGGAGCGCGAGTTCGAGCGCGTCGGCGGTACCGAGACGGTCAAGGCGAACGTGCGCCTGATCGCCGCCACCAACAAGGACATGGAAAAGGCGATTGCCGAGGCCACCTTCCGCGAGGACCTCTACTACCGCCTCAACGTGTTCACCATCTTCGTGCCACCGCTGCGGGAGCGGAAAGCCGACCTGCTCCTCCTCGCCGATCACTTCCTCGACAAGTTCTCGCGCGAGCACAACAAGGTGATCAAGCGGATCTCGACGCCGGCCATCGACATGTTGACGGCCTATCACTGGCCGGGCAACGTGCGCGAGCTGGAAAACGCGCTCGAGCGTGCGGTGCTGGTCTGCGACGGAGCGGTCGTCCACGGCCACCATTTGCCGCCGTCGCTGCAGACCGCCGATTCGTCGGGCACGGTGACGCGGGTGTCGCTCAAGGACGCGGTGGCGGCCTTCGAGCGCGATCTGATCCTCGACGCGCTGAAGACCACGCGCGGCAACCGCGCCAAGGCGGCGCGCCTGCTCGACACCACCGAGCGCATCCTCAACTACAAGGTGCAGGGCTACGGCATCGACGTGCGGCGCTTCAAATCGTCCGAGGTGGGACGCCGGGCCGCCGGCGAGGCGGCGCTGTCCGAGGCCGCAGGGGATTTCGTCCGGTAACATTGCAGCCGTGACGCGTACGCGGCGATGGACCGCGGCAGGCTGCGCCGTGGTCGCACTCGCGGCGAACGTGGGCTGCGGCAAGAAGGGGCCGCCGCTGGCCCCGTTCGTTCTGCTGCCCGCGGCGCCCGTCCGCCTGGCCGCCCAGCGTGCGGGCAACGAGGTCTACCTCACGCTCACGCTCCCGGCCCAGAACGTCGACGCCTCGAAGCCCGGGGACGTACGCCGCGTCGACGTGTACGCGTTCACGGCCACCACGCCACCGCCGAGCGCGCGGGCGCTCGAGCTGGCCACGGTCGTCGCGACGGTGCCGGTCGCCGGTCCCCCCGCCGAGGGGGCGCTCGCCGGTCAACAGCCGCGGACGCCCGAGGTGAAGGACGCCGCCGCCCCGGGCGCGACGATCACGGTGCGCGAGCTGCTCGACGCCGACGCGTTCGTGGCCAAGTCGGTGCCGGTGCCCCCGGCACCGCCGTCGAGGACGCCCATCCCTCCGAGACCGCAAACCCCCGGCGCGCTGCGACGGTTCTACATCGCGGTCGCCTTCAGCGATCGCGGACGTCCCGGCCCCCAGAGCGCGCCCGTGGAGGTGGTGCTGACCGCGGTACCCGACGCGCCTGGCGGTTTCGAGCTCGCGTACACAGCCGACGAGGTGCTGGTGTCATGGGAGCCGGCGGGGGGGCTGCTGGGGTTTCTGCTCGACAACCCGCTGCCGTTGGACGCGCTGTCCGACGAGGCCGGTCCGGCGCCGCCATCGGCGGACGTGGCGCTGCCGCCTGGGCCGACGCGTTACAACGTCTATCGCGACCTGGCGCCCGATCCGCTGGCGCTCCCCGCGGCCGCGACGGCGCTGCCGCCCGGGACGGTGGCGGTGCCGCGGCCGCTGACGCCCGAGCCGATCGCCGAGTTGGCATTCACCGATTTCATCGAGTTCGATCGCGAACGGTGCTACACGATCCGCGCGGTGCGCGGCGCCGGTCCAAGCGCCGTGGAGAGCGTGCCGACCGATCGACGCTGCGTGACGCCGGTGGACGTGTTTGCGCCCGAGCCGCCCGCGGGCCTGTCCACGGTGGTGCGGGAGGGCGCGATCAGTCTGATCTGGGAGTCGAGTCCGGACGCCGACGTCTGGGGCTATGTGGTCTTGCGCGGGACCGCCGCGGATGCCACACTGCTGCCGCTCAACGCTGCGCCCGTCCTCGAGACGCAGTTCACGGACACCTCGGTGACGGCCGGCACCCGCTACGTCTACGCCGTGCTGGCCGTCGATTCGCGGCTGCCGGTGCCCAACGAGAGCGCCGAATCGAACCGCGTCGAAGAGACCGCGAGATAAGACCGCGGCGACGAGCAGGGAAGAACGGGCGCCGCATGCGGCGCAGGGAGTACAACCATGAAACTGTTTGCGGACACCGGCAACCTCAAGGAGCTCGAGACGCTCGCCAGCCTCGGCATCCTCGACGGCGTCACCACCAACCCGTCACTGATGGCCAGGGAGAGCGGCGATCCGAAGCAGATCCTCAAGCAGATCTGCGCGCTGGTCCAGGGCCCGGTGAGCGCCGAGGTGGTCGCCACCGACGCTGCGGGGATGATTCGCGAAGGCCGCGACCTCGCCTCGATCGACGAGCACATCGTCGTCAAGGTGCCGTTCACCAAGGACGGCGTGAAGGCCTGCAAGACGCTGTCGTCGGAAGGCCTGCGGGTCAACGTGACGCTGATCTTCTCTGCGACGCAGGCCTGGCTCGCGGCCAAGGTCGGCGCCGCCTACGTGAGCCCGTTCGTCGGCCGCCTCGACGACGTGGGCACGACCGGCATGAGCCTGGTCCGGGAGATCGTCGACATCTTCGACAACTTCGAATACTCGACCGAAGTGCTCGTCGCCAGTGTCCGCAACCCGATCCACATCATCGAGGCGGCACGCATGGGCGCCGACGTGGTCACGGTGCCATCGGCGGTGATCGAGCAGTCGTTCAAGCATCCGCTCACCGACATCGGGTTGGCGAAGTTCCTCCAGGATTGGGAGAAGGCGCAGGCGGCTGCGGTCAAGGCCTGAGCGGTCGAGGGCCGGCCGTTTCGTGTCGATGAACCCGCAGTCGCGCCTCGACGACCTGCACCGCCGCGCCGAGCAGGCCGGCGGCGAGGCGCGCCTTGAGCGCCAGCGCGGCGGCGGCCGCCTGACGGCCCGCGAGCGCATCGACGCGCTGTTCGACCCGGGCAGCTTCGAGGAGATCGACAAGTTCGTCACGCACCGCTGCCGTGACTTCGGCATGGCCGAGCAGGTCATTCCCGGCGATGGCGTCGTCGCCGGGTACGGCCGCGTCAACGGCCGCGCGGTGTGTGCCTTCGCGCAGGACTTCACCGTCTTCGGCGGCTCGCTCTCGGAAACCAACGGCGCGAAAATCGCAAGGTCATGGACCTGGCGATGAAGATCGGCGCGCCGGTCGTCGGTCTCAACGACTCGGGCGGCGCCCGCATCCAGGAGGGCGTGCTGTCGCTCGGCGCCTACGCCGACATCTTCCTGCGCAACACGCTGGCCTCGGGCGTCGTGCCGCAAATCTCCGCGATCATGGGCCCGTGCGCCGGTGGCGCCGTGTACTCGCCGGCCATCACCGACTTCACGATCATGGTGAAGGAAACGAGCTACATGTTCGTCACCGGCCCGGACGTGATCAAGGCGGTCACGCACGAGCAGGTCACCAAGGAGGAGCTCGGCGGCGCGGAGACGCACAACGAGAAGAGCGGCGTCGCCCACTTCGCGGTCGCAGACGACCACGAGTGCCTGCTGCTCATCCGCGAGTTGCTCGCCTTCATGCCGTCGAACAACCTCGATGATCCGCCGGTGGTCACAACCGCCGATCCGGCGGACCGTGCCGATGCCGCGCTCGACACGCTCGTGCCGGCCCAGCCGACGCAGCCCTACGACATGCTCGACGTCGTCCACGCGGTCGTGGACGACGGCAACTTCCTCGAGGTGCACCGCCACTTCGCGCGCAACCTGCTCGTCGGCTTCGCGCGCCTCGGCGGCCGCGCGGTGGGTGTAGTGGCCAACCAGCCGGCGCACCTGGCCGGCGTCCTCGACATCGACGCGTCGGTGAAGGGGGCGCGGTTCGTCCGCTTCTGCGATGCGTTCAACATCCCGCTGGTCACCTTCGAGGACGTCCCCGGATTCCTGCCCGGCACCCAACAGGAATACGCCGGCATCATCCGCCACGGCGCCAAGCTGCTGTTCGCATTTGCCGAGGCCACGGTGCCCAAGCTCACCGTGATCACGCGCAAGGCGTACGGCGGCGCCTACTGCGTGATGTCGAGCAAGCACCTGCGGACCGACGCCAACTTCGCGTGGCCGACGGCGGAGATTGCCGTGATGGGCGCCGAAGGCGCGGTGAACGTGCTCTACAAGCGCGAACTCGACGCCGCGGCGGATGTGGCAGCAGCGCGGGCCGAGAAGGTGGCCGAGTACCGCGAAACGTTCGCGCACCCGTATGTGGCGGCCAGCCATGGGTTTGTCGACGAGGTGATCGCGCCGCGCGACACGCGCCGCAAGCTCGTCACCGCCCTCGCCGCGCTCGACGGCAAGCGCGACAAGAACCCGCCCAAGAAGCACGGCAACATCCCGCTCTGACGCGCGACCGGTCAGTTGCCGGGCGCCGCGGCGACCACCACGGTCACGCCTGCACGCGGCCGTACCCGGGCGCCAGCCGCGGGGGCCTGGGCGACGATGGTGCCAGGCGTTGCGTTCGGGACCGTCCGCCGCTGTGCATTGTCGAGCCGCAGGCCCACCCGCTCCAGCGTCTCTCGGGCCGCGTCCAACGTCAGACCGATCAGTTGCGGCACGGTACCAGGCACGGCACCACCTGGTGCACCGGGCGCGGCACCAGGCGGCGCGGCACCGGGCGGCGCGGCACCAGGCGGCGTGGCACCAGGCGGCGCGGCACCAGGCGTCGCAATGCGGATCTGGACCGTGCCCTGGGCGGCCAACTGCGCGTTGGGTGCCGGCACCTGGGCGATGACGACGCCGGAGAGCGCGCGGCCGTCCTTGCCGTCGGCGTCGACCTTCGACAGCGTGATACCGAGCCGCTTGGCCTCGGCTTCGGCGGCGGCGCTGGTTGCACCGACGAAGTTGGGCACGGTGATGATGGCGCGGCGCGGCACAGGACGAGGCGTGGTGGCGACCACGACATCCACTGCGGTTCCCGCCGCCACCATCTCGCCGGCCTCGGGCGTCTGTTGCACGATCGTTCCGGGCTTGGCATCGGCGACCGGTTGCGACAGCGTCTTGCCGAGGCGCAGGCGGTTCCGGTCGAGTGCCTGCAGGGCGGCGTTCAGGGTCGTCCCGACCAGGGTCGGCATGGTGACCGTCTGCGTCGCCACCTCGAGCTCGATACGGGTGAGCCGATTGACCGACGTCCCGGGCGCGGGCGTCTGGCGGGTGACGACGCCGTCGAGAAACGCCGCCTGCGCCCCCTGGCTGTCGGACATCAGGAGGGTCAGCCCGATCAGGTCTGCCGTTTTGACGACGTCGCTGCTGGAGGTGCCGACGAAATCAGGCACGGTGACCCTGGGCGTCTCGATCGGCGCCGGCGTGGCGTTGGACGGGGGTGGCGCGGCCGTGTCGCGCAGATACCAGCCGATCGATCCGAGGCCGACGAGGGCGAGCACCACGGTGGCGGCGACGGCAACCTTCACCAGCCGGCCGAGGCGCGGCGCCTGCTTGGGGGCCGGAGCCAGGACGGAACCGGCGCTGGGTGCGTACGCTGGCGGCGCGAGAATCGTGCCGGGCGTGCCCATGGCGATGCGGTACACCGCCTCACAGAGGCGATCGAGCGCGTCGGGCGTGGCGCCGCGACTCAGATCGGCGGCCGACACCGACCGGAAGCCGAGCGGCGGTGGCACGTCGTCGAGCAAGACCGGTACGAGGATGCCGCGGCGCACGCCTTCTTCGGCCGCCGCTTTCACCCAGGGTGAATCGACCGAGTCCCGCGACCAGAAGACGACGATCGCGTCCGACGCATCCAGTCCCTTGGACACCTTTTCCACGAAGGTGGCCCCGAGGTCGCCCGATCCGGTCACGCTGGCGACGCGCAGGCCGCGCCGCGCCAGCCGCCGGCTGACCTCGGCGATGCGCACCGCGTCGATGGGCACGTGACTCAGGAAGACCTGGGGCGCCGTCGGCGCCGCGGCCACGGTGTCTCCGGCCTCGGCCGGTGCGGGGGCGGCGACCGCGACGGTTTGGGACGTGGCCGGCTCCGCGCGCGCCGCCCACGGCGGCTCGCCGCTCATCAGCCGCTGCACGAACACGGCATAGCTGTTGGCCATCGAGAAGCGGTCGCCCGTCCGCCGGACGGCAATCTCCTCGCCGTAGGCGTAGTCAGGCGTCTGCTGGATCTGCACGTCGTCGAAGTACGCCGCGAGGTCGCACTGCGCGAGCGCGTACGCGGCCGTGAACAGCTCCTGAAACATCGGCTGATAGCCGATCACGTCGCGGTCCGGGTCGCCGAAGCGCCAGCGGGCCCGCAGATCCTGCAGCGAGGCTTCGATGCGCGAAGGCAGGGGAAACACCAGCAGTGGCCGGAGGTCGTCCGATCCACGGCGGTAGGAGGTGGCGCGTTCGATCAGCTCGCGGACACCCGTCAGGCTCTGTCGGTTGGGCGTGAACACCACCACCAGTCGTTCGGGCAGCAGGTAGGTGCAGATGCCACTGATGTCGGTGACGCCGGTGCGAGAGTCAATCAGCACGTAGCGGTAGCGCTCGGCGAGCTTTTCGCCGAACGCGCGATAGACGCCGGGCGCCCGCTTGAAGAGTCCCTCCCAGTCGAACGTGCCGACCCGGCGGGAGTACTGTCCGTCGTCGTTGCGGCCGGCGCGGAGGATGAACACGTTCGGGACGTTGGTCTCGCGGATGAAGTCGTCGAAACGGACCGACGCAAGCGCGGCATCGACGGCTTCATCGGCGGCCTCCTCCGATGCCGGCAGGGTCGCGGGCAGCGTGTCGCGGACCTGCGAGAGGAGATCGATTAGCCCCGGCGCGCTGTCGAGCCCGATATCCACGCCCGGTCGCGTGGCGCGGATCCGCGGCGGAAAGAACCGGTGCAGGCCGGGGGCCTCGAGGTCCCAGTCGACCACCAGCACGGGCCGCCTGTGGGTCTCGGCCAGCAGGCAGGCCACGTTCGCCAGGGCCATCGTGCGCCCTGTGCCGCCCTTGTACGAGTAGAACGTGATGATGCGGCCTGGCTCGGTCGAAGCGGGGGTCGCCATCAGAGGGTCGGGATCCCCTCGTCTACCGGTTGACGAACGAGGGCCGCCAGGCGGCGACATCGGGCGCCGACGGCAGCGAGAAGGTCGCGCAGTCGTCGCACGGGCTGGCGCCCACGTCCCGGAATGCCCGGTAATTGGTGTAGATCACCTGGGCGATCTTGCGGATCTCCTCGGCGTACTCCGGATTGCTCGCCAGCCGCGGCGTGGCGAGGGTGAAGCGCGAGAAGTCGGCGTAGTGCAGGTGCTGCCGGATGCGCGCAGGCACGTCGTCGCCGCCGCGCAGAATCACGGGAATGATGAAGCCGCGGCCGTGGCCGGCGGGCCCCAGCAGCTTGCGGCGGCCTTCCTCGAGCTTGACCATCGCCTCGTACTCCCGCATGCAGTATTCGTGGCGCTCGTAGCGCGGTGAGTAGACGACGATCATGCAGACGCTCTGGCAAATCGCCTGGGCCAGCGCTTCGTTATAGCGGAAGCTCGGCTGCAACCGTTCCTCGTCGATGTACAGCTCCTCGTCGAGCAGCGCATCGAGCTCGGATTTCAGCGCCGTCTTCAGCTGCTCGATGAACCCTTTCACCAGGTCGTACTGCCCGTGGCAGTAGCTGACGAAGCACGCGTATTTGAAGCCTTGCGGCATGGGGCCCTCTGCCTGCGTGCGGTGGTGGACTCGACGCGCCCCAAGGATATCGCCGCGCCGCCCCCGTCGCCAGCACTTGCCGCCGCCCGACGGCACGGCCCCCAGGGCTACGACGCGTGGCTGAACTCGCCGGCCAGGCGTGCCACGGCAGGGTAGTCGATCTTGCCGCTGCCCAGGATCGGCACGGCAGGCACGGAGACGATGGCGCGCGGCACGAAGATTTCGGGCAGGCCGCTCTCGCGCGCGGCCGCGGACAGGGCCGCGCGGCTGGCGTCCGTCTGCTCGGTCACGAGCACGAGCTGCTCACCGCGCTTCGGATCCGGCGCCGCGACCACGGCATGGATGGCCGCCGGCCAGACGCGCGCGACGAGGTCTTCGACCGCGCCGAGCGGCACCATCTCGCCGGCCACCTTCGCGAACCGCTTGGCGCGCCCCTTGATGGTGACGAACCCCTCGCCGTCGATCTCGATGATGTCGCCCGTGTCGTACCAGCCGCCGTCGGGTGGCTGCAGCACGCCCGGCGCCTCCGCTTTCAGGTAGCCCAACATCACATTGGGACCCTGGACGAAGAGGCGGCCGCCGTGATCGATGCCGGCCACGGGTTCGATCCGGTGTGTGATGCCGGGGAGCAAGCGTCCGACGGTGCCGGCCCGGAAGTGCATCGGCGTGTTGACGGCGAGCGCCGGCGAGGTTTCGGTGGCGCCGTAACCTTCGAGAATCCGGATGCCGAACTTCTCGAACCAGATGCGCCGGGTCTCGGGCTTCACGCGCTCGGCTCCGGCGAACACGTAGCGCACCGAGTAGAAGTCGTAGTTGTCGGCCACGCGGGCGTAGCCGGCCAGGAACGTGTCGGTGCCGAACAGGATCGTGGCGTTGATCCCGTACGCCAGCTCCGGCACGGTGCGGTAATGCAGCGGCGAGGGATAGAGAAACGTCCGCACGCCGTTCAGGAGCGGCAGCAGCAGGCCGCCGGTGAGGCCGAAGCTGTGAAACACCGGGAGCGCGTTCAGCACGACATCGGTGCGGTTGATGTCCACCACCGCGGCGAGCTGATGCCGGTTGGCGAGCAGGTTCCGGTGGCTCAGTACCACACCCTTCGGCGTGCCCTCGGAGCCCGATGTGAACAGCACCACCGCAGGGTCGGTGGCGCGCGCCGCGTCGCCGCGCGGCCGGGCGAACCACGAACGCCACACGGCCCGTAGCCGCGTCGTGCGGCCGATCTCCGAACGCAGATCCTCGAGATAGACGATCGTGGCCGCCGCCGCCGCCGCGGCCACGAGTGGCTCGAGCTTCGCCTTCTCGACGAAACGCCGTGACGTCAGAACGATAGCGATCTCCGCCGTCCGGCACGCGGCCTGCAGCGAGGCCGGGCCGGTCGAGAAGTTGAGCATCGCCGGCACTCGGCCTGCGGCCTGCAGCGCGAAGAAGGTGACCAGCGCCCCGCGCGAGGTGGGCAGCAGGACGCCGACGCGCTCTCCACGTGACGTGCGCGACGCCAGCACCGCGCCGAGCGCATAGCTCGCGGTGATGAGGCGGCCATAGGTCATCGGCTGCTGGTCGAGATCGTCGGCCACGACGTGCCCGTGCCCGTGGTGCCGGCGGGCCTCGAGCAGGGCGTCGAAGAGCGTGCTGTCGATCGGTGCGGTCGCGAACATCGACGTCACCATCTCGTCGGCCAGGGCGCGTTTGAGCGCGGCTCGGCGCGCGCGGCCGGTGACGCCGTCCGGCGCCTCGAGCCGGCGCGGCGGAAGCACGCGGATGCGCACGCGCGGGAACAGGCGCCGCGGCACCTTGCCGGCCAGGCGCGAGAAGGGCGTCGAGTCGACGCCGTCGATGCGCACCGGCAGCAGCGCCGCGCCGGTGCGTTCGGCGATGATCGCCGGCCCCTCGTACACCTTCATCAGGGCGCCGGTCGTGGTGAGCCGCCCCTCCGGAAAGATGACGCACGCAGCGCCGCCTTCGACGGCGCGGATCATGGCGCGAATCGACAGGGGGTTGGTGGGATCCACCGGCATGGCATCCACGAGCGCCAGGAAGGGCCGGGCCCACCAACGGGTCGCGATCACCGTGTCCACGGCGAAGATGGGACGTCCGGGCAGGAAGGCGCCGAGCAGCAGGCCATCGAGGAACGATGAATGGTTGGCCGCGATGACGGCGTGCGGCATGGCCGCACGCGCGTGCTCGACGCCGTCCACCCGGACGCGGTAGAGCGCGCGCAGCACGATGCGCATCGCCATCTTGACCAGCGGCACGCGGAGAATCCAGGCCGCGACGAGTGCCACCGGGATGGTGGCGGCGCCGCAGAGCGCGAAGAGCTGGCCCATCGTCAGCCCGCTCGCCAGGAGCCCCGCGGCCACGAGGGCGCCGGCGCTCATGGCCAGTGCGTTGATGATGTTGTTCGACGCGATGACGCGCGCCCGGTGGTTCGGCTCGCTCTCGTGCTGCAGCACCGCGTAGAGCGGCACGGTGAACAGCCCGCCCGCCATCGCCATGCCGACGAGGTCCACCAGCACGCGCAGGCTGCCCGGCTGCTGGACGAAGGTCATGACGCCAGCCAGCGCCGCGCTGGCAGGCCGTCCGGCGCTCGCGACATGCAGGTCGACCGCGAACGCGGCCATGGCGCACGCGGCGCCCGGCACGAATCGGGCGCTGACCTCGCCGTGGAGGAGCCGCTCGGCGGCGACCGACCCGAGGCCGACGCCGACCGCGAACAGGGCCAGCATCAGCGTGACCACGTGTTCGTCGGCAAACAGCACCTCCTTGGCCAGCACCGGCAGGCCCGACACGACCGTCGCGCCAAACAGCCAGAACCACGAGAGCGCGAGGATCGGCAGCAGCAACTCGGGGCGGCTGGTGGTATGACGCAGCACGGCCACCGTGTCCGCGAGCAGCCGCGGACGCGGGAGGTCGCCGCCCGGCGCCGGCGCCGGCGGCGCGGACGGAATCAACCGGGCGACCGCGAGGCCGGCCACGGCCGAGGCGATGCCGACGCCGCCCACGACCAGCGCGCCCTGGTCGAACAGCACGATGCTGCCGCCGAGGATGGTGCCGAGCAGAATCGACAGGAAGGTGCCGGCCTCGATGAGCGCGTTGCCGGCCACGAGTTCGTCGTCGCGGAGGTGCTGCGGCAGCAGCGCGTATTTGATCGGCCCGAACACCGTGGAATGGGTGCCGAGGCAGAAGAGTGCCGCGAGCAGCACCGGCACGCTCTGGTGCGCGAGGCCCCACGCGCCGAGCGCCATGATGCCGATCTCGGCCACCTTGACCCAGCGCGCGATCACCGCTTTATCGACCCGGTCGGCCAGCGTGCCCGACGCGCCCGAGAAGAGGAAGAAGGGAGCGATGAACAGGCCGCCGGCAATCATCACCAGCGTGGCCGCGCTCATCCCAGCCTCGTCCGCCAGACGAAACGTCACGAAGATGGCGAGCGCGCTCTTCAACAGGTTGTCGTTGAACGCCCCGAGGAACTGTGTGACGAAGAGCGGCGCGAACCGGCGCGTGGTCAGAAGCCGCACGAGTGGCGATCGCATGGACACGTCTCCCTGTCAGACCGTGGTGACCGCGGCCCAGGCTGCGGCCGTCAGCCGTTCGCCGTGCGGCGCCTGCGCCTGCGGCAAGCGGCCATAGGCGGCAAACGTCATCGGCTGCAGCACGATGCCCATCGCGAGAGCGGTCGCGAGGTTGGCGTCCTGCTGCGGAATCTCCCCAGCGGCGATGGCGTGTGAAAGCACGCCGTGCATCACCGTCACCGGCGTTGGCGTGTCGTCCGCCAGCTTGCTCAGCTGCCCGTGCTGGACGAACAGCAGGAAGTGGAAGAGCGTCGGGTCGTCGTCGTGCGCCTGGCAGAAACCACGGATCATCGCGGCCAGCTTTCCGCGCGCCGTCGTTTCGCCCGCGGCCAATGCCTGGAGCCGTCCGGCAAATGCCACGTAATGCCGCTCGAAGAGCTGCCACACGAGCTCGTCCTTGCCAACGAAGTGGCGGTAGAGCGCACCTTCGGAAATATCGACGGCTTGGGCGATGTCCCGCACCGAGGTTTCCGCGACGCCCTTCTTCACGAACAGGGTCATTGCCTCCCGTTCGATCCGCAGTTTGGTGTCGGTAAAACGATGTCTTGGCATGGGTTACATTAAGTGAGTAATCGATCATTCACAGTGTCGATCCGTCACGCCCCGCTCGTCAACGCTTCCGAACACGAAAACGTCCGTCGCTCGGGGAAACAGAGCGTTTGTGCGCAGGCGCGTGCGCCCTCGGCTGGCGTACCCCTCTTGGGCTAGCTCGACTTGTGTAGTGTGCCGGTAGCCACCCCCTGTCTAGGCTATGCGCGCCCACACGGCTGACAACGTGCGGTGCGAAACGGAGGACGACATGCGAATGCAGTGGGGCAGTGTGCTGACGCTGCTGGCGGTAATGCTGGTGCCGGTCAGTACTTTTGCCCAGGCGTCGCTGACAGGAACGGTTCGTGACAGCTCCGGCGCGGTGCTCCCCGGCGTAACAGTCGAGGCGGGCAGCGACGCGCTCATCGAGAAGACGCGTTCGGCGGTCACCGACGGCGGCGGCCAGTACCGGATCGTCGACTTGCCGGCGGGCAGCTATAAGGCCACCTTCGTGTTGCCCGGCTTTGCCACGGTCGTGCGTGACGCGATCGCGCTCTCGGGCGCCTTCACCGCCACCGTGAACGTCGAGATGCGGGTCGGAGGGATCGAAGAGACGGTGACCATCACCGGCGTGTCGCCCATCGTCGACGTGCAGAGCACGGTGCGGCAGGACGTGCTGAAGGGCAGCCTCATCACCGAGCTCCCCGCCGCGCGCAACATCCAGAACATCGCCATCCTCATTCCCGGCATGGCGGTCGGCGGCACCCTCGACGTCGGCGGCCTGCGCGGCGGCGCCGAAGTGAACAACTTCTCGGCGCACGGCGGCCGCGCCGACGATGGCCGCCTGCAGCTCGATGGCATGAGCGTCGGCGGGCCTACCGGTGGTGCGACTGCCAACTCCGGCGGCGGCGGCACCAGCTACTTCCAGCCCGACATGGGCAACGCCTCTGAGCTCGCTGTCACCACCTCGGGCGCGCTCGGTGAAGCCGAATCGGGCGGCCCAGTGATCAACGTCGTGCCGAAGTCCGGCGGCAACACGGCGTCGGGCGCGTTCTTCTTCAGCTTCTCGGACAGCGCGCTACAGGGCAGCAACCTCACCGACGAGCTCCGCGCCCAGGGCACGCGCCCGGCGACGGAGGACCTCATCACCATGCGCGACCTGACGGGGTCGATCGGCGGCCCGATCAATCGGGACAAGCTGTGGTTCTTCGTCAGCGCCCGCACCAAGCGCACCGAGAAGAAGGTGCCGATCATGCTCTACAACAAGAACGCCGGCACCGACGCGTGGCTCTACGAGGCCGATCCGGCGCGTCAGGCGTACAACGATTCCACGACGCACGCGGGCAACGTCCGCCTTACCTGGCAGGCGTCGCAGCGGCACAAGTTCAATTTCTACTACGACGAGCAGTCGCTCAAGGACAACCACGAAGGCGGCGGCACGGCCACGACGTCTCCAGAAGCCTCTGCGACTGCCGACGCCTATCCTCAGCACCTGGTCCAGACCGGCTGGCAGTCGCCGTGGACCAACCGTCTGCTGCTCGACGCCACGTTTTCCACGAGCATCTACGACTACGGCGGGCGCGAGCGCGACGGTAACGAGACCCGTGACCTGGTGCGCGTCAACGACACCGGGATCCAGAGTGGGATCCAGTCGGTGACCTACCGCTCGATGAACTGGAACGAGAACCACGCGTCCGTGCCACGGTGGAAAATGTCCGGGGCGTACGTCACCGGGGCCCACAGCTTCAAGGTCGGCTACATGGGCTTTGTCCAGGACCAGGACAATCTCAACTTCACCAACACCAACGACATCTCGTATACGTTCCGCAACGGCGTACCGCAATCGCTCACGATGGTGGGCGACAACCCGATCCGCTATCGATCGCGCGCCTACAGCCAGTCGGCCTACGTGCAGGAGCAGTGGACGCTCAACCGGCTCACGCTGCAGGGCGCGGCCCGGTATGACTACGCGAGGAGCATCTACCCGCACCAGACCTTCGGCGGCAGCCAATTCCACCCGCGGGTTCTCGACTTTCCGACCGATACCGAGGGCGGGGTCACAGGCTTCCACGACATCAACCCGCGCCTCGGCGTGATCTACGATCTCACCGGCGACGGCAAGACGTCGCTGAAGTTCAATGCCGGGCGTTACACCGACTCGGCGTCGAGCGACGGGCGCTGGACGCTCGGCAACCCGATGAGCCGCATCCAGACCACCGTCGGCCGGTCGTGGAACGATGCCAACGGCAACTTCAGGCCCGATTGCGATCTGCTGAACTCGGCGGCGCAGGACCTGCGTCCCTCCGGCGGCGACTCGTGCGGCGCCTGGAACAACAACACGTTCGGGACCGAAGTCTTCAGCACGTCCTACGACCCGGACATGTTCAGGGGCTGGTTCACCCGCCCGATGGACTGGGAATTGGGCGGCTCGGTGCAGCGTGAGATCCGCTCCGGGATGTCGATTGAGGTCGGCTATCACCGCCGGTGGATCGACAAGTGGACGCTGATCGAGAACACGCTCAACACCCACGCCGACTTCGATCCCTATTCCGTGGTCGCGCCGACCGATCCGCGGCTCGGCGAGGCGAACGGACGCGTCGTCGACGACCTCTGGAACATCTCGCAGGCCAAGTTCGGCCAGATCAACAACCAGACCTATCTCGAGAACAACGCCCCGGGTGTGAACCGCAAAAACTGGTGGCAGGGGGTCGATCTGAACATCAACGCGCGCCTGTCGGGTGGTCTCACGCTGCGCGGCGGCGCGGTGTTCTCGACCAACGGCGACGACTGGTGCACCTACATCGAGAACGGCTACTACGGCACCGGCATCCCCGAAGGCCCCAGCATGCGGAACTGCAAGACGGTCACGCCTCTCCAGACCGAGCTCAAGGGGCTGGGGAGCTACACCATTCCGAAGATCACCGTGCAGGTGGCCGGCACGTTCACCAGCCGTCCGGGACCGGCGAAGGTGGCCAACGTGCAGTACACCGCCGCCGAGATCGCGCGCACGCTGGGTCGGCCGCCATCGGGCGGCGTCGCCACCGTCACGATCAACGCGTTCGAGACCAACGAGGCGTTCTACGAGAGCATCGGCACGCTCGATCTGCGCGTCGGCAAACTCCTCCGGTTTGGCCGCGTGCGCACCAACGTGGGCGTCGACATCTACAACGCGCTGAACTCGAGCACGGGCCAGACCTACAACGGCACCTACACACAGGCGAATCCGTCGCTGTGGGGCACGCCGACGCTCATCCTGCCGGCGCGCTTCGCAAAGATCGGCGCGCAGATCGATTTCTGAGGGGACGAAGGCTTAGGGCTTAGGGCTTAAGGCTCAAGGGGTGGGGGCGGGTCTGAAGACCCGCCCCCACGAAGAACGGAGAGCCGCGGCCACGACTCAAAGCAGTGTGGCCGCGGGTCTTTAGACCCGCCCCAGGGAACGGCTTCTGCCAGTCTTCAGACCAAGGCTTCTCGACGTGGCCGCGGGTCTTCAGACCCGCCTCAGGGAACGATTTCTACCGTTCTCGCCCGGCGCCCCCAGCGGCGCGACACCCAGGGATGTGAAAAGACGATCCCGATGATCAGCGCGACCCCGAGGTAGAAACCCGGTTCGAGGTCGCGCTGCTCGTTGAGCAATACGATCGCCAGCACGATCGCGTAGACCGGCTCCATGTTCACGGCGAGCGTGGCGTCGAAGGCACTCAAGTGCCGCAGCGCGACCAGCGCGAGCGCGTACGGGAACAGTGTGCACGCCATCGAGAGCGCGACGAGCAGCAGGCCGTCGTGGAGGCTCGGATGGACGACCACGGGCTCGCCGAGCGGCAGCACTGCTGCCATCAGCGGCAGGAGTACCGCGCCCGCGGCCATCTCCAGAGCGGTGACGGCGAGAGCCGGGCTCGATCCGATTTCGCGCTTGTTGAGCGTGGAAAAAACGGCGGCCAGGAGCGCCGACACCGCACCCACTGCGATGCCGGTGCGCATGCCGGCCGGCGTTCCGCCGACCACGAGCGCCACGCCGGGCAGTACGGCAAGGCCCATCCCCACTTCCGCGACGTTGGGACGGCGCCGCGCCAGCGACGGCTCGATGATCGACACGAACACCGGCATCAGCCCCATGCACGTGGCCGCGACCGACGCGTTCGACAGCTTGATGGATCCGTAGAAGGTGATCCAGTGCAGGGTCACGAGCACGCCGATGCCGACGTAGACCGCAATCAGGCGCCGTGGAAGCCGCCGCAGATCGCGCCACACCGGCGGCCACAGCAGCAGCGCGACGGTCACGAGCAGCATGCGCCACCACACCAGCGGCAGCGCCGGCATCGTGATCAGCCGGCCCAGGATCGCAGTGAAGCCCCACAGGACGACGCAGACGTGGATCTGCAACCAGGCGCGGGAGTGAGCGGTCATCGGGACCCGCCGCCATAGTACCTGCCCAGTGGACGTGTCCCGTTGGGGTACGATGATGGGCGCTGCTTGCCGTTCGAATTCCCCCTTCCCCGGTTGGGTCTCCAGCGTTGCTGCTGCGCCTGAGGGCGATTGCGCTCGTCGCGTGGTCGGCCGTCGTAGTCGCGCTGCCGGCGGCGGGACAAGAGGGTCCCGACGGCCCCGTCACGCCGCTGGCACCAGCGACGGTGTCGCGCGACGAGGACGGGCGCGTCGCGTTGCGCGCGGTCCGACTCGACTCGCCGCTGCGGGTGGACGGCCATCTCGACGAGGCACCCTATGCGGCGGTGGCCGCGGTCTCCGATCTCCTTCAGCAAGAACCGGTGGAGGGGGTTGCCGCCACCGAGAAGACCGAGTTCTGGGTGTTCTTCGACCACGATCGGCTCTACGTGTCGGTGCGCTGCTGGGAGAGCAACATGGCGGGCCTCGTGGCCAACGAGATGCGCCGCGACAACAACAACATCTTCCAGGGCGACCACGTCGCGTTCCTGCTCGACACGTTCTACGACCGGCGCAACGGCGTCGAGTTCGCGATCAACGCCATCGGCGGCCGCTGGGACGGGCAGATCTCCAACGAGAGCCAGATCAACGCCGACTTCAATCCGGTTTACGAGCTCGCCGTCAGCCGCTTCGAGGGCGGCTGGTCGGTGGAGGTGGCGATTCCGTTCAAGTCGCTCCGCTACGGCCCTGGCCAGTCGCAGTTGTGGGGCATGAACGTGCGGCGCGTCAACCGCGCCAAGAACGAAACGTCGTTCCTCACCCGCGTGCCGCGCGCGCTCGGCCAGCGAGGGCTTTTCCACGCGTCGCTCGCGGCCACGCTCACCGGGCTGGAAGTCCCGCCCGGCTCTCGCATCGTCGAGGTGAAGCCATACGCGGTGTCGAGCGTCACGAGCGACGTCGCGGCGGCGCCGCGCATCTCCAACGACCCGTCTGGGGACGTGGGCGTGGATGCCAAGATCGGCGTCACGCAGGGCCTCACCGCCGACGTCACCTACAACACCGACTTCGCCCAGGTGGAAGCCGACGAGCAGCAGATCAACCTCACGCGTTTCAGTCTCTTCTTCCCCGAGAAGCGCGACTTCTTCCTCGAGAACCTCGGCCTCTTCGGGTTCGGCGGCGTTGGAGCCACCGGCGGTGGCGACGTCCCGATCCTGTTCCACAGCCGGCGCATCGGCTTCGATCAAGGCCACGCCGTGCCGATCGAGGTGGGCGGGCGGCTGACCGGCCGCGTCGGGCGGTTCAGCCTCGGCGCGCTCAACATCGAATCGGACGAGGACCCGGTGACGGGCTCGCCCCGCACGAACTTCTCGGTGCTGCGGGTGAAAAGCGACGTCCTGCGGCGCAGCAGCGTCGGGCTCATGTTCACCGGGCGGAACCACGTCCCCGGCGCGCCCCTGGCGAGCTCTGCGTCGAACGAGACCTACGGCCTGGACGGCACGTTTGCCTTTTTCGACAACCTCGCGATCAACACCTACTGGGCGCGCACCCACACCGATGGCGTGTCGGGCGACGACGCCAGCTATCGCGCGCAGCTCGATTACGCCGGCGATCGCTACGGCGTACAGGTCGAGCACCTGGCGGTTGGCGACAACTTCCGTCCCGAGATCGGCTACGTCCGCCGCGACGACATCCGCCGCTCGCTCGGCCAGTTCCGGTTCAGTCCCCGGCCCCGGGCCAGCCGCCTGGTGCGCAAGTACTCGTACACCGGCTCACTCGTCTACACGGAGACCGGCGACGGTCACCTCGACACCCGCGACTGGCGCGGCGAGTTCGGTGTCGAGTTCCAGAACAGCGACAGGCTGACGGCGAGCGTCGGCAGCACGTTCGAGCGCCTGCCACTGCCGCTGCCGATTGTGGGGCTGATCATTCCCGCCGGCGGCTACGACTACGCGACCGCGCGCGTCAGTTTCACCTTCGGCCAGCAGCGGCCCGCCTCGGGCACGGCTATGGTGGAGCGCGGCGAGTTCTACGACGGCGACAAGACGACGGTGACCCTCAGTCAGGGGCGGCTGAATCTGTCGTCGCAGCTCTCGGTCGAGCCCACGTATCAGGGGAATTGGGTGACACAGCCGGGCGGCCATTCGACCACCCATCTCGCCGGAACCCGCGTGACCTACACGATGACGCCGACGATGTTTGCGAGCGCGCTCGTGCAGTACAACACAGGCGTCCATGCGGTCTCGGCAAACGTCAGGCTGCGGTGGGAATACCGCCCCGGAAGCGAGCTCTTCGTCGTTTTCAACGAGCAGCGCGACACGCAGACCCTGAACTATCCCGACCTGCTCAATCGAGCCGTGATCGTCAAAGTGAACCGGCTGCTGCGATTCTGATCCCTATATACTCGGCCTTTCGGCGGTCTCCGCCGTCAGAGGAGGCTCTCCCATGAGTCGGGTCACGTGTTGTGTTTTCACTGTCGCAGCCGTGTGCGCGGTCGCCTCGTCCGCGAGCGCGGCGCAAGGCGTGCTCGTCGTGGAAACCACGACCGTCGCCGGCACACCGCGCACGACGCAGGTCCAGATCGAGCCGACGCGCATTCGCACCGAAGTCGCGGGGCCCGACGGCACCAACCAGGTGCTCATCTTCGATGGGGCCAAGCAGACGCTCTACATGGTGAACCCGGCGGCGAAGACCTACAGCGTGATGACCAAGGCCGACGTGGATGCCGCTGGCGCTCAGCTCGGCGACCTGATGGCCCAGATGCAGAAGGCGCTCGAAGGGATGCCGCCGGCGCAGCGCGCACAGATGGAAGCCATGATGAAGGGCCGGGGCATGCCGGGCATGGGCGCGGCCGCCCGCACCGAGTATCGCCGCGCCGGCACGTCGAAGGTGTCGAAATGGACCTGCGACGTCTACGAAGGCTTTCAGAACAACGCCAAGACCGGCGAGGTGTGCACGGTGAACCCGACCGTGCTCGGCTTCGCCGCCGCCGATTTCGAGGTGACGCGCCAGCTCGGCGAGTTCATGCGCGGGCTCGTTCCGCAGGCCGCCGACCAGCTGTTCGCGGCCGGGGGCACCACGCCGCAGGGGCAGGGATTCAGTGGCGTACCGGTGCGTCGAGTGGCCACAGTGGCCGGCCGCGAGATGGTGACCGAGCTGATGAGCATTGCTCGTGAGACGTTCCCCGATGCCATCTTTGCCGTCCCCGACGGCTTCACCCAGCAGGCGTCGCCGCTGAGCGGATTGGGCCGCGGCCGCGGCCGACAGTAGGGCGGGTAGGGCGGGTAGGGCGCGGGTAAGGCGGGTAGGCCAGGGCGGGCAGGACGGCGCATGGCGCGGCCCGCCATTTATACGTACGGGACACCCAACCATCGGCGAGGCGGCGGGGTCTACAGGCTGTGTGACGGACGACGAGCTGGTGCGGCTCGCGCGGGCGGGGGACGTCGGCGCCTTCGACCAACTCGTCGTTCGCCATCAGGCTGCGGTCTTTCGCGCCGCGCTGGCCGCGCTGCGCGACCGGTCCGAGGCCGAAGAGGCGGCGCAGGACGCGCTCGTACGTGCCTGGCAGCGGCTCGGCTCGTTCCGGGGCGACGCGGCGTTCCGCACCTGGTTGCTGAGCATTGCGTGGAACCGGGCGATGAGCCGACGGCGGTCGCTCGCCATGTGGTTCTCGCGCCGGGCGCCGCTGGCCGACGCCGACGGCGTACGGGAGGACGGGGACGGCCCGCTCGACGCGTTGCGCCACCGCGATCTCGCGCGGCACGCAACCGTGGCGATCGATGCGCTGTCTCCGAAGCTGCGCGATGCGTTGCTGCTCGCGCAGTCGGGCGAATACGGATACGCCGAGGTGGCGGCGATGCTGAAGGTGCCGGTGGGAACAGTGAAGTGGCGCGTGTCGGAAGCACGCCGCCAGGTGCGGCAGCGCCTCGCGGCATTGGGGTTCGTGGATGGCGATTGACAGATCCGCAGGCGTCGATGCCGCGATCGACGACGCGGCCCGCGCGATGACCGCGACGCCGCCGCCCGAGGCGCTCCGGCGTGCGGTGCTCGAGCGCGTCGAGACGCCGGCAGGGCACGGTTCCTGGGCGTGGCCGCGGCAGGGGGCGGCCGTTGCCGCGGCGGTGCTGGTCATGGCCGGTGTGCAATGGATGTTTCGCCCTGCTCCCGTGGTGCCGGCGAGCGGCGGCCCGGCCGTGACCCCGCCCGCAATCACGGCGGCGAGCCGGGACCCGGTCGTGCCCGGTGGCGCATCGCCGTCCGGTATGGCGCGTGCCGTCACGCCGGCCACGGTGGTGCGGCGGGGCCCGGTTGTCAGGCAGCGCGCCTCCGCCAGGGTGGTGCCGGCCAGCACGATCGACGTGACGCCGGTCGAGATCGTGCCGTTGGGTACCGAGGCTGCAGTGGTGGTGGAGCCGGTTCCGGTGCCGGCGGCAATCGACATCACACCGATCGCCGTGTCGCCGCTGTCGATCGGCGTGGCCCGCGACGCGCTCGAGGAGTAACCCGTGACGAGAGGAGAGCCGTTATGACGCGTTTGTTCGTTCTGCCGATCCTGTGCGCGCTGGCGACGCATCCCGCCCTGGCGCAGCAGCTATCGCAGGCGCCGGCGCAACCGCCGCAGCCACTGGCGCAGCCGCCGCAACCCGCGGAGCCGGCCCTCTCGGCGCTGCTCGTCCCGCAGGCGGCAGCACCCTCGCCGGCACCGCCCGCGCCAGCGGCGCCGCGCCCGTCGCGCGCGCCTCAGGCTCCTCAGGCTCCCGCGCCCGCTCCCCCGGCTCCCGCTGCTCCTCCTGCTGCGCCCTTCGTGACCGTGGACACGACTCCGCCACAACTCGTGAACATTCAGCTGGACATCACGATCGTGGAGGAGGCCACCGGGGCCGCCCCGATCACAAAAGTCGTGACCCTCACCGTCGCCGACCGCGAAGCGGGCTCGTCGCGGTCGATGGATCGATCTGGGAACAGCCAGGGGACGCTGAACGTGGACGTGCTGCCGAACCTGCAGAAGAACGGACGCATCCTGACGCGGGTGGGGCTCGAGTATCAGAACGCCAAGGAGCAGCCCTTCGTGCAAGTGCGCGCCCAGCCTCTCCTCGAGCCGGGAAAAGGGCTGCGGGTCTCGCGATCGGCCAGCCCGAACGGCGACCGCACCGTCACCGTAGACGTCACCGCCACCATCCTGAAGTAGGCCTCGGCCGCTGAAAAGGCGGGCGGTTCGGTATCTTCTGCGAGTGCTACGATCATCGGGCCTTGCAGAAGATTCTGATCGCCAACCGCGGCGAGATCGCGGTGCGGATCATCCGAGCCTGCCGCGACCTCGGCCTGGCATCGGTGGCGGTCTTCTCCGACGGCGACCGTGCCGCCCGCCACGTCCGCATGGCCGACGAGGCGATCGCCATCGGTCCGAGCCCGCCCCGCGACAGCTATCTTCGCGCCGACACGCTGATCGCGGCCGCGAAGGCCTCCGGTGCCGACGCGGTGCACCCGGGTTACGGGTTCCTGGCTGAGAACGCCGCGTTTGCCGCGGCCTGCGAGGACGCCGGGCTCACCTTCATCGGCCCCACCTCGCGGGCCATCGCCCTGATGGGCAGCAAGACCGCGGCGCGCGAGGCCGCCCGTGCTGCAGGCGTCCCCATCGTGCCGGGCACGGACGCGCCGCTTCCGGCCGATGCCAGCGACGCCGATCTCGCCGCGGCCGCCAGCCGCGTGGGCTATCCCATCATGGTGAAGGCTGTCGCCGGTGGCGGCGGCAAGGGCATGCGGACGGTCGCCGGTCCCGACGAGCTCGCGAGCGCGGTGCGCGCCGCCCGATCCGAGTCCGGCTCCTCGTTCGGCGATTCGGCCATCTACTTCGAGCGGCGGCTGATCCGGCCCCGGCACATCGAGGTGCAGGTGCTCGCCGACCACCATGGCACCGTCCTGCCGTTCGTCGAGCGCGAGTGCTCGATTCAGCGCCGGCATCAAAAGGTGATCGAGGAGACGCCCTCGCTGGCCGTGTCGCCGCGCCTCCGGCAGCGTCTCACCCGGGCAGCAGCCGCGGTCGCCGCCTCGGTCGGGTACACCAACGCCGGCACCATCGAGTTCCTCGTGGACGAACGCGGGCGCTTCTACTTCCTGGAGATGAACACGCGTCTCCAGGTGGAGCACCCGATCACCGAGCTCGTGACCGGCGTGGACATTGTGACCTGGCAGATCCGCATTGCCCGGGGTGAGCGGCTCGATCTGCCGCCGCGCGAAGCGGTCAGCCCGCGCGGCCACGCCATCGAGTGCCGCGTCTATGCCGAAGACCCGGATGCGGGGTTCCTGCCATCGCCAGGACGTGTGCTCGGTCTGCGCGCCCCCGACGGCCCGGGCGTGCGCGACGACAGCGGCGTCGAAGCCGGTGCCGAGATCTCCGTCTTCTACGATCCGCTGGTCTCGAAGCTCGTCGTCTGGGGGCGGTCACGCGACGAGGCGATCGCGCGCATGACGCGGGCGCTCGGCGAATACGAGGTGTCCGGCATCCGGACGTCGCTCCCCTTTTTCCGCTGGATGCTGCGTGAGCCGGCGTTCGCACGCGGGGAATTTCACACTGGATATCTGGACGAACTCTTGCAGTCGCGCCGCGGCGAGCCGTTCGTCACTCCCGATGTGTCCGTTGTGGAGGTCGCGGCGATCGCGCTGGCACTGCAGGGGGCATCTGGCGGGGCGGAGCCGACAACGGTGACCGCGGCGACGGGGCTTCGGTCGCGCGAGATCGGCGGTCCGGCCGTCCCACGCGCCGGATGGAAAACGGCCGCGCGGCGCGAGGGCCTGCGCCCGTGAGATTCCAGATCGAGGCCGCGGGTGTGGCCCGCGCCGTGGACGTGACGCGGGAAGGCGCCTTCTGGCGAGTGATGATCGATGGCCGCGCCTGGCAGACGTCGATGGTGCGTGCCGGCGATCGCTGGTCGCTGCTCGTGCACGAGCCCGGGCGGGCCCCGTCGGCGGCCCGCAGTTACGATGTCGCGTTCGAGCCCAGTGCGGGCGGCGCGTGGCGTGTGCACGTCAACGGTGACGCGGTGCCGGCCGGCCTGCGGACGTCGGCGCAGCGGTTGAAGCGGCACGGGGGAGACGATGCCGGTGACGGCCGGGTCGTGGCGCCGATGCCAGGACGGGTAGTGAAGGTGCTGGTCGCGCCAGGCGCGCGGGTCGAGGCGCGTCAGGGTGTCGTGGTGGTGGAAGCGATGAAAATGGAGAACGAGTTGCGCGCGCCGAAGGCCGGCGTCGTCCGCGAGGTACGGGTGGTCGAGGGGGCCTCCGTCGAGGCCCAGACCGTGCTCATCGTGATCGATTAGCGCACCGGATCGCTGGTGAAATTCACTGCCCTCCGCACCGCCCTCACCCATCCTCTCACCCAGAGGACACGCGTCATCGTGCGGCGCGTCATCGCCACGCTGGCGGTCGTCGTGGCGGTCGCGGTGGTCACCGGTGTCACCATCGACCTCGGTCCGGCGCTCAAGTTGCAGGCCGAGACGCAGGGCTCGCGCTTCATCGAGCGCCCGATGCGCATCGGGCGGTTGAGCGTCCGGCTCTGGAACGGCCAGTTCGAGCTCGACGACTTCGTCATCGAGGGGCTCTCGCCGCAGTCGCCCCCCTTCCTCACGGTCAAGCGGCTCCGCATCGGGATGCCGTGGAGCACGCTCGTCTCGCGCCGCATCGTCCTCAGCTCGATCGACATGGACGAATGGAACATGTTCGTCGAGCAGCTGCCGGACGGGAAGACCAGCTTTCCTGGTTTCGGCCGCGGCCGTCCCCGCGGGCGCAGCGCCTGGACCACGACGCTGAGCTACGTGCGCGCGCGGCACGGCGAGACCACGTTCAAGGACTACGGCACGCCGTGGAGCGTGGTGACGCGCAATCTCGACATCACCGTCGCCCGCACCAACGAGCAGTACCGCGGGCTGGCGCGGTTCAACCGCGGCACGGTCAAGATCCAGGACTACGAGCCGTTCGATCTCGACATGAACTCGGCCTTCACGATCAGCGAGGGCCGTGTCGTGTTCTCGCACATCGACCTCGACACCGGCGGTACGCGGACGCGGCTCGTGGGCGACACCAGCCTGACGTACTTCCCCGAGCAGATGTACCGCATGGAGTCGGAGATCGACTTCCCGTGGATGCGGAAGATCTTCTTCGCCAGGGACACGTTTGCGCTCACGGGGAAGGGCACGTTCACCGGCACCTTCCATCTCTTCCGCGAAACCATGCCCGACGGCCGCGTCCGCACCGGCCGCGAGCTGAAGGGCACGTTCAAGAGCGCGAATGCGGGGCTCAACTCGCTGCGCTTCGGCGACCTGCACGGCGCGGTGAAATGGGTGCCGGAGTCCGTCGAGGTCACCGACACGACGAGTACGTTCTACGGCGGCCGCCTCGATCTCGGCTACACGATGGCGCCGCTCGGACAGCCCGGCGTCACCGCGACCTTTGGCCTCGACGCCCGTTACACGGGCGTCGATCTGGCCACGTTCAGCGACTACCTGGAGATAAAGGGGCTGCGCCTGGCCGGCGCGGCCTCGGGGCGCAATCATCTCGAGTGGCCGCGTGGGCGCTTCAAGGACCGCACCGGTGAAGGCGAGTTGCAGGTCAGCGCGCCCGCTGGCGCCGATCTTCAGACGCGCCGGATTCCCGTGGAGCAGATCGCGGCGCGCGCGGCAGCCGGTCCGACCTTCGGCCCGTTCAGCAACCACCGTCCGCTCGAGCCGGTGCCCGTGGGCGGCACGCTGAGTTACACCATCGAGCCGGACTGGATCCGCATCGGCAGCAGCCGGCTCGCCACGCCCACGACGCTGGTCGAGTTCGAGGGCAGTACTGCCTACGGTGACGACTCACGGATCCCGTTTCACGTGACCACGGCCGACTGGCAGGAAAGCGACCGGCTGATGGCCGGCATCCTCACCGCGTTCGGCGCCCAGACCAACGCGATCGAAATCGGCGGCTACGGCACGTTCGACGGCGTGATGCTGAACGCGTTCAAGGCCCCGCGCATCGAGGGCGTGCTGGCCGGCGACCACATGCAGGCCTGGGGCGTGGACTGGGGCGCGGTGAAGGGCACGGCCGTCATCGAGAACAGCTACGTCGACGCGAAGGACGTGGTCATCGGGTCGGGCGCGCGGGAGATTCGCGTCGACGGGCGCTTCTCGGCCGGTTTCCCGCGGAAGGACGACGGCGAGGAGATCAACGCCCGCATTCACGTGTCCAATTGGCCGCTCGAGGATCTACGCCGGGCCTTCGGCATCCTCGATTACCGCGTGGACGGTGTGCTTTCCGGCGAGTTCCACCCGTACGGTCCGTACCAGCGCCCGTTCGGCTTCGGCACCATGACGATCACGAACGGGACCGCCTATGGCGAGCCGTTCGATTCGGCCGCGGCGTCGGTACGTTTCGAGGGTGATGGCGTGCGGCTCGACAGCATCCAGCTCGCCAAAGGGGACGGGCGCGGCACCGGGGCCGCGTACGTCGGCTGGGACGGTACCTACTCGTTCACGCTCAACGGCCGGGGGATTCCGATCGAGACCGTCAGCCTGTCGAAGCAGTCGTCGGTGCCGCTCTCGGGCCTCATCGATTTTACCGCGGGCGGCAGCGGCACGTTCGAGATGCCGCGCTACGACGTGCGCGGCACGGTCCGTGACCTGTTTGCCGGCGACGAGGGCATTGGCCAGATGCTCGGCGAAATCGCCGTCAACGGCGATCTGATGACCGTGAAGGTGGAGGTGGCGTCGTCGCGCCTCGCCATTTCCGGCTCGGGCCGCGTGGCCCTCACGCCCGGGATGGATACGGAGCTGTCGTTCCGCGTGACCGACAGCTCGCTCGACCCGTACATCCGTGCCTTCCAGCCGCGGCTCTCGCCCTACACGACGGCGGTCGTGAGCGGGAGCGTGCGCGTCGTCGGCGAGCTCGCCGACCTCGACCATCTCCTGGTGGACGCCACGGTCGACAGCCTCGACGCGCGGTTCTTCGATTATCAGGTGCGCAACGCCGCGCCGATTCACGTCGCGCTCGATCGCCATATCGTCCGGTTCGCCGATTTCCGCCTCGCCGGCGAGGACACCGAGCTCGAGGTCTCCGGGACGGCCAATCTGCACGACCAGCGGATTGCCGTCCAGGTGCGCGGTGACGCCAACCTCGGCATCCTGCAGGGCTTCGTCAACAACGTGCGCAGCTCGGGCCGGGCCTCGCTGCAGGCGACCCTCGAGGGCGGGCTGGAGGCGCCGCTTTTTACCGGGACGATGACGGTGCAGAGCGGCCGTATCCGGCACTTCGATCTGCCCAACGCGCTCGAGAACATCCTCGGGCCGATCCGGTTCGATTCGCGCACCATCCGCCTCGACGAGCTCACCGCCCGCCTCGGCGGTGGCTCCGTGGCCTTCGGCGGCACCATCGGCATCGAGGGCTACCAGCTTGGACGCATCGACGTGACGATGACGGGCGAGCAGATGCGTCTGCGCTTCCCCGAGGGCGTGCGGTCGCTGGCGGACGCGCAGCTGGCCCTGCGCGGCACGACGTCGGCGGCCACGCTCAGCGGCACCGTGGACGTGCGGGAGGCGGTCTATACGCGTCCGTTCAACCTGGGCGGCACCTTCGTCGAGCTGGGAGGCACTGGCACGGCCGCTACGGGCGGCGGCGGGTCACAAGAGTCGACGCTGCCGTTGCGCTACGACGTCCAGATCAACGCGCCGTCCACGCTTCAGGTGCGCAACAACACCATTCAGATGGTGGCGCGCGCCAACATACAGCTGCGCGGCACCTACGATCGGCCGCAGCTCTTCGGCCGCGCCGATGTGGACCGCGGCGAATTCCTGTTCGAGGGCAAACGTTACCGCATCACGCATGGATCGATGGATCAGGCCAACCCCACGAAACTCGACCCGTTCGTGGATCTCGAGATGGAAACCCAGGTGCGCGTGCCGGGCGAAACCTACCGCGTGACCATCACACTCAACGGCACCTTCGACCGCGCCGTGCCCGGCTTCTCGTCCGACCCGCCGCTCGCCGAGCCGGAGATCCTGGCGCTGCTCTTCAGCGACGTCACACCCGGGCAGGACGTCGAGTTCCGCCGCTTCAGCACCGACATGACGCCGCAGCAGCAGCTCGTGCGCGAGCGCGCCACGCGCGCGCTGACCGGAGCGGTCACCTCGGAAGTGGACCGGGTGGTGCAGCAGGCCTTCGGCGTCGACACCTTTCAGCTGACGCCGTCGCTCGTCGATCCCAACACGCAATCGTCCCGGTTCGACCCGGGGGCGCGACTGACCATCGGCAAGCGGCTGTCGAACCGGCTCTATCTGACGTACTCCCGGACGCTGTCGTCGTCCACGCGTGATCAGATCGTGCTGCTCGAATACGATCAGACGGATCAGTTTTCGTGGATCCTGTCACGCAACGAAGACGGCACGTACGCGCTCGACGTCCGGATGAGACGGTCGTTTTGAGGGCTGTCCCGGCCAGCGCCGGGCTCGTGCTGGCGATTGGGCTGCTGGGCGCTCCGTGGGCGAGCGCCCAGGCCCCGGCGCCAGTCGCTGTCGCGGAACCGGTCGTCGATGAAGTCCGGGCCGAGCGCGAGACACGTCCGGTGACCGACCCCGCCATCACCGGGCTCATCGAGACGGCCACGGGCCAGCCGCTGGCGATGCGGCAAGTGCGTGAGACGATTGCTCACCTCGTCAACCTGAAGCTCTTCGACGACGTGCAGGTGCTGTCCGAGCCCTCGGGGCGCGGCGGGATCCGGTTGATCTACCGCCTGGTGCCGACGCACCCGATTGACCGCGTGGAGTTCCGTGGCCAGCTCGGGCTGTCGGAAGGCGACCTGCGGCGCGCGGTTTCGGATCGCTTCGGCGAGATCCCGCAGGCGGCGCAAGTGGAGAGCGTGGCCGGCGTGCTGCGCACGCTCTATCGCGACCGCGGCTATCCCTCGGCCACCGTCAACGGCGAAGTTGCGGAGAGCCACGAGCCGGACCGCGCGACGCTGGTGATGAACGTTCGCTCCGGGCCGCGACCGCCGGTCGTGGACGTGCAGCTCACGCAGCTCGACGCCGAGGTGCAGGGGCTGCTCGACGAGCGTCCGTCGTTGCGCACGGGCGCGCCGTACGACAAGGCCGCCGTCGATCGCGAGCTGCAGCGCTGGGTGGATCGCATGCACGGCCGTGGGTACTACGAGGCCCGCGCCAGCCACGGCGTCCTCTTTCCGCCGGACGGGGCCGTGCTCAGTGTGTCGGTGACGCGCGGCCCGCGCATCACGGTCGCCTTTACCGGCGACGAGCTCAGCGAAGCCGAGCGCGTGCGCCTCGTCCCGATCCGGGCCGAGGCCTCGGCCGACGAGGATCTGCTCGAGGACTCGGCGCGCGCCATCGAGGTGTTCCTGCGCGGCCGCGGCTACCGGCAGGCACGCGCGACCTACGTCCGCACGCCGGGGACGCGCGACGTCGTCATCACCTTCGACGTTCGCCGCGGCCCGCACTTCCTGTTCGGCAGCGTGGAGGTGACCGGCGCCTCGTCGATGCCGGCGTTGGAGGTGCGCCAGGTCCTGCTCCTCAAGGAAGGCGAACCCTTCACCGAGGCGGCGCTCGGCGCCGGCGTGGCCGCGCTGCGCAACGCCTACCTGGCGCGCGGCTTCGCGCTGGTCAAAGTCGAGCCGTCCGAGACCGTGGCCTTGGGCGAGTCCGGCGCCGACGCCGGGCGCGTGAACCTGACCGTGCGCGTGACGGAGGGACCGCGCACGTCGGTGCGAACGGTCACCTTCGAGGGCGCGAGCGCGGTACCGGAGAGCACCCTCGTTGGATTCGTCCAGCTGGCGCCGGGCCGGCCGTTCTCGGAGCGCGAGCTCGCCGTCGATCGCGATCGCCTCGATCTCGAGTACCGCAACCGCGGCTACGACCAGGTGTCGGTGCGATCCGAGGTGATGCGGGTCGAGAACGACGCGCAGGCCGACGTCCGCTACGTGATCGAGGAAGGGCCGCAGGTGATCGTGGACCGGGTGATCATCGTCGGCAATACGCGCACCAAGCCCGAGACGATCGAGCGCGAGCTCCTGGTCAAGCCCGGGCAGCCGCTCGGCTATTCCGATCTCATCGAAAGCCGCGTGCGGCTGGGCGCGCTCGGTCTCTTCCGCCGCGTCAGCATCGATCAGCTGCCGCACGCCAGTGAGCCGCGGCGCGACATCTTCGTGCGCGTCGAGGAAGCGGACGCGACCGTGATTGGCGTGGGCGGCGGCATCGAGGGCGCGTTCGCCGTGCGGTCGGACGTGACCGGTGACGCGGTGGAGCGCTTCGAGTTCGCGCCGCGCGGCTTCTTCCAGGTGGGCCGCCGCAATTTGTTTGGCAAGAACCGATCGGTGAACCTCTTCACTCGCGTCAGCCTGCGCTCGCGCGACGTGGTGCTGAGCTCGAGCGGCGTGGCGTTGAGCCAAGGCACCTACAGCTTCAACGAGTACCGCGTCGTCGGCTCGTTCAAAGAGCCGCGCGCCTTCGGCTCGAATGCCGACCTGCTGGTGACCACCATCCTGGAACAGGCGAGCCGTTCGAGCTTCAACTTCCTGCGGCGTGAAGCCCGGGCCGAGACCGGCGTCCGGCTGACGCCGCTCTACAGCGTGACCGGCCGCTATTCCCTGCAACGCACCAGGATCTTCGACGTGAACATCACCGATCCCGAGCAGCTGCCGCTCATCGACCGGCTGTTCCCTCAGGTGCGGCTGTCCACGGTCGCCGGCTCGATCATCCGCGACTCGCGTGACGACGTCCTCGACACGGCGAAAGGCACGCTCGTGGTCGTGGAGTCCGACTTCGCCGCGCGCGCCATTGGCTCTGAAGTGGGATATGTGAAGTCCTTCGTTCAGGGCCGCACGTTCTATCAGTTGCCCTCCGCGCGCCGTACGGTCATTGCGCTGGCGGCGCGACTTGGTGTCGCCCACGGCTTCCCGCGCGCCGTCGAGCGCGTGGATGCGGACGGCGATCCGGTGCTCGACGACGACGGCGTGCCGATCGTGGACATCGTGCAGGATCTCCCGGCCAGCGAGCGCTTCTTCGCCGGCGGCGACACCACCGTCCGCGGCTTCGCGCTCGACCGGCTGGGTGACGAAAGCACGATCAGCGACACCGGATTCCCGACCGGCGGCAACGGCCTCATCGTGCTGAACGGCGAAATCCGGGTCGCGGTCTCGAGCCGCATACAGGGCGTCGGCTTCCTCGACGCCGGCAATGTCACGGCCAGGGCGAGCAACCTCAATCTCTTCGAGCTGCGTCCGGCCGCGGGTTTCGGCATCCGGATCCGCTCGCCCGTCGGGCCGATCCGCTTCGATATCGGGTTCAAGCTGGATCGCCGCGAGCTGTCCCCCGGCCGGGTCGAACGGCTGAGCATCTGGCACATCTCGTTGGGGCAGGCGTTCTAATGAAGCCGGCGCGCATGCGACCCCCGATCGTGGCCGCCGCAATGGTGGTCCTGCTCGCCGCGCCGCTCGCGGCGCAGTCGCTCCTCGACCGCGTCGCGGCGCGCGTGAACGGCAGCGTGATTCTGTTGAGCGACGTGCGCGCCGCAGTGATGCTGGGACTCATCGACGCTGCGGCCGCCGACTCGGACGACGCGGTGGAACAGATGGTGCAGCGGACGCTGCTCATCGAGGAGGTCAACCGCTTTCCGCCGACGGACCCGTCGCGCGAGGCCATCGACGCCGAGCTCGACCGGTTGCGCGCTCGCGCCGGTGGCTCCTTCGACGCCGTGGAGCGGACGAGCGGCCTCACGCCCGATCACGTGCGCATGCTCGCCCGCGATCGGCTGCGCATTCAGAGCTACGTCGATCAGCGATTCGGCGTGACCGTGCCGCTCACCGACGAGCAGGTGCTACAGTACTACCGTGACCACTCCGACGAGTTCACGAACGGAGGACAGGTCGTGCCGTTCGAACGCGCGCAAGGTCTCGTTCGCGAACGCGCCGGCCTCGAGCAACGGCGGCGAACGATCAGTCAGTGGCTTGGGGACCTGCGGGCTCGCGCGGCCGTGACGATCCCCGCGCGATGATCGCCGGCCCTCACCTCGCAAGGACCGCGATCTGCAGCACTTCGATCGTGTTGAACAGCGCGTGGCTCACAAGGGGGGCGATGCTGCACCCACGGCGCAGGTAGACCACCGCCCAGAACGCGCCCATCGCGCCGGTGGCGACGGCGGCATCGCGCCCCTGGAGCAGATGCCCGAGGCCGAAGGCGATACTCAGCAGCACTACGCCGGCCCACGCCGGGCCCAGGTGTCGGACGAATCGGTCGAGCAGGAACGCACGTTGCAGCTCTTCGCGTACACCCCCGGCCAGGATGGCGACCAGGGTCAGTAATACCGCGTCTTTCAGGCTGTTTCCGGCCAGCGCTTCGAACGGGTTCACGTCCACGTTGTGCATCTGCGGTGTAAGAGCGCGCATTGTCAGTAGCAGCACGGCCCCGATCAGGAAGACGATGGGGACATGGAGCACGCCGCGAATGGCTTCGCGGGCAACGGACCGCCCGCCGAGCCAGAGCGCCGATGGCCGTTCCCCGTGCGCGCGCAGCAGAGAGGCCATCAGAGCGATCAGGACGAGGGTGTCGAGGAGCGAGAGCGCCACAACGAAGCCGAGATCCAGCAGGCCGTCCTTGCCCACCGGCGACCAGCCGGCCAGGCGCAGGGCCAATCCGATCACGAGCTGCGTGGGGACGCTGGAGCAGAGAACCATCTCGGCTATGGCCTCGAATTTCGACATTCTGGTGGCGCGGGGCGCTTCCGAAGGCCCCGCGGCCACGGTTTCGAGGACCGGCGGAGAGGCCACCACGGGCTCCGGGGCGTCTGGATTGAGGGTTTCGGGAGAGGTGTCGGGTTCGTCCACGGGCTATGACGCCAGTATGGACCGGCTCGGCTAGATCAAAGGTTGTGCTAGACCGTGTAAAAACGACAGGCTAGGATTCGTTAATCGCCGCGCGTACCTCCCCAGGCGCCGCGGCGACCCGAGGGTCAATGACCATTACCGCAGGCGAGCGCGTGCTGATTGTCGAGGACGAGCCGGCCACGCGCGTTGGACTCACCGAGCTCGTGCGGACCTGGGGCTTTACCGCCGCCGCGGCTGGCGACGGCCAGGAGGCGCTCGAGCGCATTACGGAATTCCGCCCGGCCATCATCATCAGCGACCTGGTGATGCCCCGGATGGGCGGCCTCGACCTGTTGCGCGCCTTGGCGAGCGACGGGGGCGAGTACACGATCGTGATTCTCACCGCGCAGGGCACGGTCGAAACGGCCGTCGAAGCCATCAAGGAAGGCGCCTACGATTACCTCACCAAGCCAATCGAGCCGCAGCGGTTGAAGATCCTGCTCGACAAGATTGTCGAACGCCAGGACACGCTGCGCGAGGTGAAGGTGCTGCGCAAGCAGCTGCGCGATCAGGGCGCGTTCGGCCAGATGGTCGGCAGCAGCGCGCAGATGCGCCATGTCTATCAGACGATCGAGCAGGCGGCGCCGACCGGAGCGTCGGTGCTGATCTGGGGCGAGTCGGGCACGGGCAAGGAGCTCGTGGCGCAGACCGTTCACCAGCTCAGCCCGCGCAACCAGATGCCGTTCGTCCCGATCAACTGCGCGGCGATTCCCGAGACCTTGCTCGAAAGCGAGATCTTCGGTCACGAGAAGGGCGCGTTCACCGGCGCCTTCGATCGGCGCGAGGGCTGCTTCGAGCTCGCCGACCGGGGCACGCTCTTCCTCGACGAGATCGCGGAGATGACGCCGGCGACGCAGGTGAAGCTGCTGCGCGTGCTCCAGGAGCGGCGCTTCCGCCGCCTCGGCGGCCGCAACGAGCAGGCGGTGGACGTGCGGGTGATTGCCGCCACGAACGCCGTGCCGGCCGACGCGGTGAAGAGCGGCAAGCTGCGCGAAGACCTGTTCTACCGGCTCAACGTCTTCGCCATCGAGCTGCCGCCGCTGCGCCGGCGCAAGGAAGACCTGCCGCTGCTCATCCAGGCGTTCCTCGGCGAGTTCAATGCCCGCAACCGCAAGTCGGTGTCGGCGCTGGATCCGTCGGCGATGCGCGCGCTCGAGCAGTACAACTGGCCGGGCAACGTGCGCGAGCTGCGCAACGTCATCGAGCGGGCCGTGATCCTGTGTTCGGGCCAGTTCATCGAGCCCAAGCACCTGCCGCCGCTCGTGGCCGCCCCGACGGTGGAGACCGCCAAACCGACGCTGTCGCTCACGCCAGGCACCACGGTCGAAGAAGCGGAGAACCGCCTGATCCTGATGACGCTCGAGCACACACGCGACAACAAGACACGCGCCGCCGAGATCCTGGGCATCAGCCTCAAGACGCTTCACAACAAGTTGAACAAGCTACGCGGACGCGGGTCCGCCAAGTCAAACCAGGAAGAAGTCGTCTCGAACCACTGACCGACCGGGCTCATCCCGGCCGTTGTGAGCCTCCGCCATGCGACTCGGAATCCGCGCCAAGCAGATCGCCGGTGTCACGGCCATCGTCGGACTGTCGGTGATCGCCGTGACCGGCCTGGCGGTGGAGCGGCTGTCGTCGTTCCTGCTGAGCGAGAGCCTGTCGCGCGGCAAGATGCTGTCGCGCACGATCTACCAGCGCGCGCGCGAGGTGGTGCCGGCGAGCGCCGACCCCTATGCGGGATTGCGCGACGACCCCGGTCTGCGCTCGATCCTGGTCTCGAGCATCTACGGCGAGAGCGTGACGTACGCGTCGATCCTCAACGCCGACGCCCTCGTCATCGCCAGCAGCGATCCCAGCCTCGTGGGCCGGCCGTTGCCGCCGAGCGAGGACCTGGAGCCGATCGCCGGCGCCAACGTCATCGCGCAGTTGAAAGTGATCTATTCCGAGGGCCGGACGCTGGAAGTGCGGCAGCCGCTGACCCTCGGTGACGACGTTCCTTTCGGGTCGATTCGCGTCGGCGTATCCACGCTGCTCATGCGCGAGGCCCTCTCGGACTGGCTGATGCCGACGCTTGGCCTGGCGGCCCTCGCCCTGGTCGTCGCCATCCTCGTCGCCGGTGTCCTGGCGGAGCGTCTGTTGCGGCCGATTCACGTCATCCGCAGCGGGCTCACGCGCCTCGGGCGCGGCGAGTTCGGTGTGACGCTCGATCTGCCGCCGGGCGACGAGTTCGGCGAGCTCGGGTCGTTCTTCAACACCGTCAGTCAACAGCTGTCGGCGGATCGCACAGCGCTGGCCGGCGAGAAGGCCAACCTGCAGGTGGCGGTCGAGCACCTCGAAGACGCGGTGGCGCTCTTCAACCCGGCCGGCGAGCTGCTGTTCAGCAATCCGGCGATGCAGGCGACGCTGCATACCGAGGGCATCGGCCGCCCGGTGTCGGCGTTGCTCCCGGGGAACCATCCGGCCCGGACGATCATCGAAGAGACGCTGGCCTCGCACCAGTCGCGCGGTCCGGTGCAGACCTCGATCGAGCCGGACACGGAACTGCTGCTGATGACGCAGATGATTAAAGGCACCGACGGTGAGCTCGTCGGCGTGCTGCTCGTCGCGCGTAACGTCGCGTACATGTCACGTGTGCAGTCGATGCTGGCCTACTCGCGGAAGCTGGTCGCCCTCGGCCGGCTCACGGCCGGCATTGCGCACGAGGTGAAGAATCCGCTGAACGCGATGATCATCCACCTCGAGCTGCTTCGGACGAAGATCCGCCACGCGATGCAGGTCGCGGCGCCGCAGCCGCAGGCGCTGGCCGCGACGGCAGGTGGCCCGCTGGGGTTGGCCGAGCCGGCGGCGCTCGCGCCGCCGCTGCCGCCGGCCGCCCAAAGCGCGCTCGAGCACGTCGAAATCATCGAAAACGAAATCCGCCGGCTCGACGGCGTGGTGCAGGGCTTTCTCAAGTTCACGCGGCCCGAGGACCTGCGGCTGGCGCCGGTGCGCGTACCCGAGCTGCTGGCGGCGATTCAGCCAATCGTGGAGCCAGAAGCCAGGAAGAACGGTGTGAAGGTGTCGATGGACTGCCAAAGCAGCTTGCCGCCGGTCAATGGCGACGCCGGGATGCTGCGGCAGGCCTTCCTGAACCTGGCTATCAACGCCTGCCAGGCGATGCCCCAGGGCGGGGCGCTGCGGATTACCTGCGCGCCGATCTCACACCAGCGTGTCGAAGTGCGGATAGAGGACACCGGCGTCGGCATTGCGAAAGAGCACCTGCCGAAGATCTTTGATTTGTATTTCACGACCAAGGATCATGGGACGGGGATCGGCCTGTCGATGGTGTACCGGATCGTCCAGCTGCACGACGGCGAAATCGAGGTGGAGTCCACGCAGGGGCGCGGCACCACCTTCCGTGTGTTGCTGCCACAGGCAGCCGAGGTGTGATCACGTGCTGATGAGGCCGGTCGTCGAAGGTACCCGCGGTCTGCTTGCCGTGCTGCTGCTGGTGGCAGCAGGCGCTGGAGCCTGCGCCAAGCCGCGCCCGGCGACGGTGCCGGACGGACCGCCGCTGGCCATGCCGCTGCCGCCGCCCCGGGTCTTCCAGCCGGCTGAGGAGCCGCCGCAGGAGCCGCCCCCGCCGCCTGAAGTGGCGACGGTGGAACCGCCGAAGCCGGCACCGCGGCCTCCGGCTCGCCGGCCCGCCCCGACGCCCCCGGCCGAAGCCGCCAAGCCCGATCCGGAGCCGGCCGCGCCGGCAGCTACCGCTGCCGTCCCGGCCGAGCCCGCTCGCGAACTGCGGGCCGCGCCGTCGGCGGCCGATGCCGCCGCCGAACGGCAGGTGAAGGATCTGCTGTCGCGCGCCTCCCGCGACCTCAGTCGCGTGGACTACCGCAAGTTGAGCAACGAAGGAAAGTCGCAGTACGACCAGGCGCGGCGGTTCGCGGAGCAGGCCGAGCAGGCGCTCAAGGAGCGCAACTTCGTGTTTGCCGCCACGCTGGCCGACAAGGCCGCCACGCTGGCGTCACAACTGGCCGGGTAGCCCTATACTCTCGCTCGTGCGAGAGACATCCCGATCCATACTCGCGACCCTCGTCGCCGCCCTCGCTCTCACGCCGGGTGCGCACGTACTGGCGCAGCGCGCGGACGCGCCGGCCTCGCCCAACGCCGCCGCCGCCGGCGAACTCGTCGTCGAGCCCGCCACGCTCATCAACCTCGGGTTCGAGTGGTTCATCGAGGGCGACGCCAACCGCAACGCCGCGGTGTCGGTGGCCTTTCGCAAGCCCGGCGACGCCGAGTGGCGCACCGCGCTGCCGCTGATGCGCCTGGGGGACGAGCGCATCTACGCGGAGTCCCGGGTGGACGTGGTGGTGCCAGCGATGTTCGCGGGCAGCGTGCTGGATCTCGAGCCCGACACGGCGTACGAAGTGCGTCTGCTGATGTCCGATCCCGACGGCGTGTCGGGCGAGACGAGGCGAGTCGTGACGGTGCGCACCCGGGCCGAACCGACGCCGGCGGCCGGCGGCCGCGTGTTCCACGTCTACCCGCACGACTTCAAGGGCGCGAAGTCCGAGCCGTCGTTCGAAGGGCTGATGTGCGCCTACCACTTCTGGTGCGCGGGCACCGACTGGGCGACGTCGGGCCGGCCGCGCGTGCAGCCCGGCGACACCATCCTCGTGCACGCCGGCGTCTACAAGTACAACCGCTACGAGTACACCAACAGCGCCGCGGTGAACCGGACCGAGCCGCTCGATGGCACCTACTACTTCACGGCCGACGGGACGGCGGACAAGCCGATCGTGATCAAGGCGGCCGGCGACGGTGAGGTGGTATTCGACGGCAACGGCAACTTCGCGCTGTTCGACGTGCGCGCGGCTGATTACACTTACTTCGAGGGGCTGACCTTCAAGAACGCCGAGATTGCCATCCTCGCCGGCACGCAGTTCATTGCCGGTGCCAAGGGGCTCACCGTGAAGCGGAGCCGCTTCGAAGCGGTCGGGGCGGGCGTGTTCACCAACTTCGCAGGATCGTCGAATTTCTACATCGCCGACAACACGTTCATCGGCCGCAACGATCCGAAGCACCTGATCGGCTGGAACGGCGACGCGTTGTGGGCGAAGTTCAACGGCGTGGACGGGCAGATCTACCCGCCGAAGATGGCGTCGTACGTGGCCGTGAAGCTCTATGGCCCCGGTCACGTCGTGGCCTACAACTACATCGCCGACTTCCACGACGGCATCAACGTGGAAACCTATGGCAACCCGGACGGGTCAGTGGCGTCGGGGCCCGGTATCCCGCCCGGTCCGCGCTATCCGCCGCGCGAGTTCTTCGACCGCCGGCCCGTGGCGATCGACTTCTACAACAACTACATCACCAACTCGCACGACAACCCGATTGAAGCCGACGGCGGGATGCACAACATCCGCGTCCTGCGGAACCTGTTCATCAACCACGCCTCACACGCGTTCTGCAATCAGCCGGCCCTCGGTGGCCCCGTGTACTGGATCCGCAACATCGCCTACAACCTGCCGGGCGGGTCCACGCGGCTGACCAACGGATCGGCGGGGGCGGTGTTCTACAACAACACCATCCTGTCTGAGACCCAGGCCGCGCTCGCGTCGAACGTGCACTGGCGCAACAACCTGATCCTGGGGCAGAACGCCGCACCGGCCATCTTCAACGTCTCGACGATGACCAATTACTCGTCGTCGGACTACAACGCCTTCCGCCCCAACCCTGGTGCCGCCGCGTCGTTCCACTGGAACGCGCCGCCGCCGTTCGCGCTGGCCGACATGACCGGGCCCGGCCACGCCGCGGCGTTGCAGAACCACGATTACCGGACCCTGGCCGACTACAGCAAGGCGACGGGGCAGGACCAGCACAGCCTGACCGTGGACTACGACATCTTCGTGAACGTCCGGAAGCTCGACGCCCAGGATGCCTCCACCGTGCAGAACATCTACCGCGCCGACGAGTTCGATTTCGCACTCAAGCCGGGGGCCGCGCCGGTGGACAGGGGCGTCGTGCTGCCGACCGTGACTGACGGTTTCAGCGGCCGTGCGCCCGATATTGGGGCCCTCGAACAGGGGCTGCCGGCCCCCCACTACGGCCCCCGTCCCTGATGCGGCCCTGTCCCGCCGAAGCCCGCAGGACGAAGGCGGACGAGCTCGCAACCCCGGCGCGTTCCTAGTACAATCGTGTTCTAGATATTGCGATTGCCCTAGAAGAAAAACGCTACATCTTGTGGTTTACATCTTGACAAAGCCGTCACACGCGCCAACAATTGCGCCCTGCGCTCGAAGGTTCGAAACCGGCTCCTCCCAGCGTCCGGTAACAAGCCAAGCCCGCTAAAGCTCGGGCGCAACAACAACATTTACGCGTGCAGGACAGCAGTCCAGGGGTAGCTGCGTCTTGAGTTCGGAGGAAACGATGGAAAGAGGCCCAGCTCGCGAAGCCGTCGCCGCCGGCCAGCAGGTCGGTACCCACGGTGGAGGGGTCGAGTCCGGCTCGCGTGCCAAGAAACTCGCCGAGACGGCAAAAGCGCAGGAGTCCAAGGCGCTCTCGCCGGGGCTGGAGTTTCCCCGCTATTTCACGCTGGCGGGTGTGGACCCGTTCGACGAGGTGGAGTGGGAGATCCGCTCCGCGGTTATTGGCAACGAGAAGGGCAAGGTCGTCTTCGAGCAACGCGACGTCGAAATTCCCAAGTTGTGGTCGCAGCAGGCGACCAACATCGTGGTGTCGAAATACTTCCGCGGCCAGATGGAGTCGCCCGAGCGTGAGCACAGTGTCCGCCAGCTCATCGGCCGGGTCGTGGACACGATCACCAACTGGGCGCGCGCGCAGAAGTACTTCGCCAGCGAGGAGGCGCTCCAGAGCTTCTCGGCCGAGCTGAAGCACCTGCTCGTGTACCAGAAGGCGGCGTTCAACAGCCCCGTCTGGTTCAACTGTGGCTTCGAGAAGGCGCCGCAGTGCTCCGCGTGCTTCATCAACTCGGTGCAGGACACCATGGACTCGATCCTCACGCTGGCGAGGACCGAGGGCATGCTGTTCAAGTTCGGATCGGGCACCGGCAGCAACCTCTCGGCGATCCGCTCGTCGCAGGAACTGCTGGCCGGTGGTGGCACGGCTTCGGGCCCGGTGTCGTTCATGAAGGGCTACGACGCGTTCGCGGGCGTAATCAAGTCGGGCGGCAAGACGCGCCGCGCGGCCAAGATGGTCATCCTCAACGCCGAGCACCCGGACATCGTCGAGTTCATCAACTGCAAGGTCGAGGAAGAGAAGAAGGCGTGGGCGCTCATCGACGCCGGCTACGACGGCTCGTTCACGGGCACAGCCTACACGTCGGTCTTCTTTCAGAACTCGAACAACAGCGTGCGCGTGACCGACGACTTCATGCGCGCCGTCCTGGACGACGGCGAGTGGACGACGAAGGCCGTGCGCGACGGATCGCCGGTCAAGACCTACAAGGCGCGCGACCTGATGCGCCAGATCGCTGAAGGTACGTACATCTGCGGCGACCCCGGCATGCAGTTCGACACGACGGTGAACGACTGGCACACGTGCCCGGAGACCGATCGCATCAACGCCAGCAACCCCTGCTCCGAGTACATGTTCCTCGACGACTCGGCGTGCAACCTGGCCTCGATCAACCTGATGAAGTTCGTGAAGGACGACGGCGAGTTCGACGTCGCCGGCTTCAAGGCGGCGTGCCGGACGCTCATCACCGCGCAGGAAATCATCGTCCCGAACTCGAGCTATCCGAGCAAGGCGATCGAAAAGAACAGCCACGAGTACCGCCCGCTCGGCCTCGGCTACGCCAATCTCGGTGCGCTGCTGATGTCGCGCGGCCTGCCCTACGATAGCGACGAGGGCCGTGCGTATGCCGGCGCGATCACCGCGGTGATGACCGGCGAGGCCTACGCGCAGTCGGCGCGCGTCGCCCGTGACCACGGCGGCCCGTTCGGCGGTTTCGAGCGCAACCGCGACTCGTTCCTGCAGGTGATGCGCAAGCACCGCGACGCCGTCACCGAGATCAACGCGAAGTACGTGCCGGCCGACCTGTATGCCGGCGCCAAGCAGGCGTGGGACGAGGCCGTCGAGCTCGGTGAGGACTTCGGGTATCGCAACGCCCAGGCCACCGTGCTGGCGCCGACCGGCACCATCGGCTTCATGATGGATTGCGACACGACCGGCGTCGAGCCCGACATCGCGCTCGTGAAGTACAAGAAGCTGGTCGGCGGCGGGCTGATGAAGATCGTCAACGGCACCGTGCCGATGGCGCTCAGCAAGCTCGGCTACACGCAGCCCGAGGTCGAGGCGATCGTCCACTACATCGACGAGCACGAGACCATCGAAGGGGCGCCGTTCCTCAAGGACGAGCACCTGCCGGTGTTCGACTGCGCGTTCAAGGCGACGCAGGGCGAGCGCTCGATCCACTACATGGGCCACATCAAGATGATGGGCGCCACCCAGCCCTTCATTTCGGGCGCCATCAGCAAGACCGTCAACGTGCCGAACGAGGCCTCGGTGGAGGACATCGAGCAGGCCTACCTCGAGTCGTGGCGGCTGGGGGCCAAGGCCGTCTCGATCTATCGTGATGGCAGCAAGCGCACGCAGCCGCTCAACACGTCGAAGGCCGGCGTGGCCGACACGCGCAACGCGGGCGCCGCGGTCGAGGTGCGCGAGGTGGTCAGGGAAGTCATCAAAATCGTCGAGACGCCGAAGCGGCGCAAGCTGCCCGACGAGCGCCACTCGATCACCCACAAGTTCGACATCGCCGGCCACGAGGGCTACATCACGGTGGGCCTGTTCGAAGATGGCACGCCGGGCGAGATCTTCCTGGTGATGGCGAAGGAGGGCTCGACGATTTCGGGCTTTGCCGACGCCTTCGCGCAGGCAATCTCGTACGCGCTGCAGTACGGCGTGCCGCTGCAGGCGCTCGTGGACAAGTTCAGCCACGCGCGCTTCGAGCCGTCGGGGATGACCAAGAACCCCGAGGTGCGGTTCGCGAAGTCGATCGTCGACTACATCTTCCGCTGGATGGCCACCAAGTTCCTGTCGAGCGAAGCACAGTTCCGCGCCGGCGTGAACCTGCGCGAGGAGCCGACGGCGGAGGACAAGGCGGAGGCGCCCGCGCCGAAGGTAACGGTGTCGGCGCCCGCGCCTGTCCAGGCGAAGCCGGCGCCGAGGCCGAGCACGTTCGCGGCGATGCAGAACCAGACCGACGCGCCGCCGTGCAGCACGTGCGGGTCGATCATGATCCGCAGCGGCAGCTGCTACAAGTGCTCGAACTGCGGGACGACATCAGGGTGTGCATAGAGGCTCAAGGCTTAGGGCTTAAGGCTCACGGGCTTGAACTGAATCAAGACAGGTCAGACCTCACGCGCTCGTGAGGTCTGACTTCAACCGTTGCTACACCGCGGCACCTATGTGGAGCCGCGTTCCCGGCTCATGAGTTCCGGGGCGCATCAGACGGTCTTCCCGACCTCATCTCCTGCGCAAACAACTCTTTGCCCGCAAGGCGGCGTCGGCCGACTGGCTTTGCAATGGCGGCCCCGCAGCGAGTGCGGAAAAGACTGCCAGCTGTCGCCCATCCCCTCCAACTGCCAAGCCCGCTCGTAGCCTCTGGCTGCCGTCTAACCGCGCGCTGGAGCCGGCAGCGCGAGCGTGCAGAGGAGCGCGCTGCGGCTCAGCGCGAACGTCAGGCCGAAGATGAGTGACCGTCCAGACTCACGGTCAGAGGTCGATGTGTCCAGGATCGGCTGGGTCGGTCCTCTGGCTATCGTGTGCTCGGTCGGTGCCGTGCTGGTCGTCCGAGTTGCCGCTGTAAGTCTGCTTCGGCCCGACCCGAAGTTCACGCCGCTAGGATGGGCGTTTCCAATTCTGGACACAGCCATCCTTACAACGGGTGCCGTGCTGGTGTTCGGAGCAATCGCAAGTAGCGCCGCGAAACCGATCCGGACGTTTCGGCGCACGGCCATTGTCGTGTTGATCCTGTCGCTGGTTCCAGCCGTCGCGACAGCGTTCTCGAGTGCGTGGGGAGGGAGTTGGGTCAACGCGGTGGCGTTGGCGATCATGCACGTTGCGGCTTGGGCGGCGTGCGTCTCAATGCTCACCACGCTGACCACCCGACGTCGCCCAGAAGATCACGCGGATGGCGCCCAGCACTCGGCCTAACAGGCGATGGAGCGACGCCATTGGCCGGCTCGCGCCGGCCGGCGGGGTTCCCGCGTGGCCGTGCAATCATGGCGCCGCGCGGCGCGGCTCATCACCGTGCCGCGCGGCTCAAGTGGCGCGTTAGCCTGTCTTGATGGCGACGTGGTCGCTGACTACGATATCCGTGCCTTATGGATGTGTTCACGCGTCGAAGTCTGCTTAAGTCCGCGGCCACGTTGCTAGCTGGCGCCGCGCCTCCGTGGCAAGGGCTAGCGCTCTCCCAGACTCCGAGGTCAAGTCAAACTGTCTATTCCGACACCAGCGCGGTGGTCGACACCGCAAGCGGTCGAGTCCGTGGCTACATCGATCGCGATGTCTACGCCTTCAAGGGCGTTCCGTATGGCGCGCCACCCGTTGGGCAACTGCGGTTCATGCCGCCCGCGAAGCCACGGCCGTGGACGAACATTCGGAACTCGCTCCAGTACGGCGCGGCGTGTCCACAACCAGCCGGCCGGGTCGACGATCTGAACCAGTTCTTCTTCGAATTCGATCGCGGCTATCAGGACGAGGATTGCCTGAGCCTGAATGTCTGGAGCCCTGGCGTGAACGACAACCGCAAGCGTCCGGTGATGGTCTGGCTGCACGGCGGTGGATTCGTTACGGGCTCGGCGTTTGAATTGCCATCGTACGACGGCCGCAACCTCGCACGCCGCGGTGACGTCGTCGTCGTGTCCGTCAATCATCGCCTCAACGTGTTCGGCTTCCTCTATCTCGGCTCGCTGGGCGAGCCATATGCCACGTCGGTGAACGCCGGCATGCTCGATATCGTCGCAGCGCTTGCCTGGGTTCGGGACAACATCGCTGCGTTTGGGGGCGATGCCTCGAACGTGACGGTATTCGGCCAATCCGGCGGGGGCGGTAAGGTCAACTTCTTGATGGCCATGCCGTCGGCCGCCGGCCTCTTTCACAAGGCCATCGTGCAGAGCGCCACACCGATGACGGGTAACGCCCGTACCATCGAATTCTCGACAAGACAAACAGCATCGATGCTGAGGGGCCTTGGTGTCGCGACAGTTGAGCAACTGCAAGCGCTGCCTCACGATACGCTTCGTGACGCATACTTTGCGGCCGGCTTTCAAGCCGAGTTCGAGCTGGATGCCCGGTCCCGCTGGAATCGCCTGGGTGCAACTGAGCTTAGGCTCATCGAGTTCGATTTCAGGCAGCCAGCGCGCAATGTGGAGAGGTTGAAGACACTCCTCCAGACTCGGTACGGCCACGACGAACGGCAAGCGCAAATGGAAGTCACACGATTCTCGAGCCGCCTCTACGCCGACAACATGGGACCTATTGCCGACGGACGAGTCATCGTGCAGGCTCCCTTCAATCCGATGGCGCCGGATGTTTCAGCGAGAGTGCCGGTGCTCGTCGGCCACACGCTGAATGAGGGCGGCGGTCCCATCTTCTTCACGGCCGCCCGCGAGCAGTGGACAGAGGCTGAGATGCGCAACGAGTTGGCCACCAGGCCCGAGCCAGTTCCCGACGGCGTTGTCGCGGGGCTGCGCGAGGCCTACCCGACTGTTCGGCCCGTGGAGATCTACGCGCACACCCTCAATCAGGGTGGTCTGCGGTATCGGATCGACGCGCTGTCGCTGGCGAGCCGCAAAGCCGCCCAGGACGGCGCGCCTGCCTATGTCTACATCTTTGCGTGGCAGACCCGCGTGATGGATGGCAGGCCAAGGGCGTTTCATCGCAGTGAACTCCCGTTCGTATTTGACAACACCGATCGATGCGCGCATCAGACCGGTGGCACCGACGAGGCGCGAACGATGGCGGCCAGGGTGAGCGATGCCTGGATCGCCTTCGCGCGCACCGGCAATCCGAATCATGCAGCGATTCCACGATGGCCAGTGTTCGACGCGGAGCGTGTGCCAACGATGGTGTTTAACGACGTCTGCGACGTCAGACTTGATCACGATCGGGCCGCGCGACTGGCGTTTGAGAAACATTGACTTTGCAGGCTAATCTGACGCTGCACCCGACACCGCCGGCGTCGCTCGCGCGCCGCAGCCGGCGCGGGTGAGCGCCGGACGTTAGGCGGGCTGACGTGCCAGGCGATGAACACACTTCTTGAAGCGTCGTCGCGAATGGCTCAACCGACCGACGTCCGGTTGGTGTTCGAGGCGTTTGGTGGGCGTCAACGGGAGTTTAACTGGCTGCTTACCGACTTGGAACTGAATCGCTATCCACCAGGCCTGTCCTACCGGCCCGAAGCCCCGTCGTCTGACTCCTGTTGGTTGAGTGGCACGGAACTCAGCGAGATCGTTGAGACGGAGGAAGTCCAATTCATCTGGGGAGTTCTGTCCGGCTTTCGACTGGGCATAGCGGTCGATGTGGTGAGGCGCGACATCTATCCGTATGCGGACGGCAATCTCGCACTTTGGACACCTAACGTGTCGATACAGCATCCGCTGGCGGAGGTTGAGATTGTGTGCTGGGACGCTTCAGCCACGCTGCTCCTGAGCCGAGATGACGATCTGACGGAACGATTTCGCCGGTTCTTCCCTGAAGCGGTGGATCTGGATCAACACAACCGAGCAGAGCCCTCGCCGAGAGGGAGCGGGGCCGCCTAACATGCGCTGCAGCCGACGAGCGGCCTTGTCAGATCGAGATTGATCGAGCGGATCGTGAGCGTCGCTCGCGGCTGAGCTCAAGGCGTTGGGCGCGGGACGTCGAGCGCCACGACGTGGGGCACTCCCGGCTCGCGGTCCTGCAGTTCGAGCAAATCCGACCGTTCCCTCGCAGCGAGAAATGAACACGGGAACTCAAACGGATACGGACGTCCCGGAGTGGTGATCCAATTTCGTAACCGAGCGCGATCGAGATGGATCAGCTCGAAGGTCTGGAAGCGGATACGCGTCGGGCTGATCGGTGCAAATCTGGCGGAAACTCGCGTTCGGCAGCGTCGAGTGATGCTGAGCACCTGTTTCGGCAGCAGCTCGCGCGTATCATTGCGCCGGCATGACCAGCAAACGCACCGCGATCGTCCTCGGAGGTTCCGGGTCGGTCGGAACCGCGCTGCTCCGCGAGTTGCTCCACGACGATGGCTTCAACGTCGTCATCACACTATCGCGCCGATCGCTACCCGAGGCCGTCGCGATGGCTCGTGCCGCCGGCCGCACACTGGTGGAGAAGCTCGTTCCAGACATGAAGCCCGCGCCCCTCGCCACGGCGACGATCGATGCAGCGAGAAAGCTCGACGGCGATGTGGAAGGATTCAGTGTGCTCGGCGTCGGTGCCGGCACCGCGAAGCTCACACTCGAGGAACATCGCGCGGTGGACGTTTTGCTGAATGAAACGTTCGCGCGGGCCCTGCGGGATTCGGGCAAGGTCCGGCATCTCGCGTTCATGAGCGCCGCGGGTGCGGACCCGACTGCGAAGGCCAGCGGCGGTGGTGGCGCAGGCATGTCGCGGTACAGCCGCGTGAAGGGCGAGTCCGAAGAAGCCGTGCGCGCGAGCGGGCCGGCGGTCGTGAGCGTATTCCGTCCCGCGATGATCATCGGTTCTCAGCACACGCCGTGGCTTCTCGAGAAGACCCTGCCGTTGTTCTCGTTCGTCACGCCGGCGAAGTACAAATCGATCCACGTGGAACAGATCGCGAAGGCGATGATCGCGACCGCGAAGCACCACCCCGCGACCAGCGAAACGTATCACTACCCGGAGATGATGGCGCTGATAGCGAGCGGGCGGCGGTAGTCAGAACGGTCGATGGTTGGACGAAATGGAGACATGACGTGACGCTTCATGAAACTGTAGACGTGGCGACGTCTCGCCGGTTGCGTTCTCGTCATGGGATATGCGACGGCCCATTGGCGGAGATAATTCGCTCGTTGGCTTGCGCAGTAAGCGAGTCTGTATCGCACGCGGCAGTCCCGGGCAGGAGACAGGATGAACCAGAGACCGCAGCCGGACGATGCCATCGGGCGATCGGCAATGACGAAGGCGATGTGGCGCATCCTGCCACTGATTCTCCTGGCCTACGTCGTGGCCTACATCGACCGGGTGAACGTCAGCTTCGCCTCGCTTCAGATGAACGACGATCTGAAGTTCAGCGCAACGATTTACGGCCTTGGTGGTGGCCTGTTCTTTCTTGGCTACGCCCTGTTCGAAGTGCCGTCCAGCCTGATGCTCGCGCGCTTCAGGGCCCCGCAATGGATTGCGCGGATCATGATTACCTGGGGGTTCCTCGCGGCGGGGATGATGTTCGTGCGCACGCCGCTGCACTTCTATGTGATGCGCTTTCTGCTCGGCGTGGCCGAGGCCGGGTTCTTTCCGAGCGTGATCTACTACTTTGCGGGCTGGTTCCCCATGGCCTTCCGCGGACGGGCCGTCAGCCGGATCTATGTCGCGAGCTCATTGGCATCGGTCGTCATGGGCGCAATCTCGGGCGGCTTGCTCGGGCTTGACGGCATGGCTGGCCTGCGGGGATGGCAATGGCTGTTCCTCGTGCAGGGTCTGCCCGCCGTCTTGTTGGGCCTGATCCTGCTGCGCGTCCTGCCAGACGCGCCAGCGACGGCGCCGTGGCTGGCGGACGGGGAAAAAGCGTGGATCCGCCGCGAACTGGCTCGCGATGCTGCCTTGATCGGCGCTCCTGTCCGTCACAATCTCCTCGCCGCGTTTGCCAATCCGCGAGTGCTGCTGCTCGGCGCGATCGGCTTGCTGGGCAATGGCGCAGGTAACGGCCTGCTGCTGTCGGCACCCGCGGTACTGATTGCCGGCACGGGACTCGATACGCTGCGCGTCGGTTCTCTGGTCAGCCTCGGCGGGGGCCTCGGCGTCGTGTGCATCATCATCGCGGGGTGGAATTCGGACCGGAGCGGCGATCGCCTCCGCGACGCCTTTGCGTTGGCGGTCGTTCTTGCGGCGGCTCTCTTCCTGATGGGCGTTGCCTCGACGCCGGCGCTGGTCGTCGTCGGGTATCTGCTGTTCTCCGCGACCTTTTTCACTGGTGGGGCGCTCCTCGTCTCGTCGTGGGCCGACGTGCTGCACGTCCGTCAGGTCGCCGTCGGGAGTGCTGCCATCAATACGCTCTGGCAGATCGGCGCCTTTCTCTCGCCCTATGCCTGGGGTGTGACAAAGGATGCGACAGGCAGCTTCCAAGCAGGGCTGATTGGTGCGTCGGTCCTGGCGGTCGTTCAAGCGCTGGTCACCCTTTACCTGCGGACGCGCGTCATGTCCGAGCGCCGCGAACGCGCGGCAGCAATAGAGCAGCCACTTGCGGTTCCGCTGTGAGGCGCTGAAGGAGAGGCGTGAGCATGCGAAGGGGGAGGCACATTGGGCATCCGTAGCCTGACGAGAGCCGTGACGATGTCGTGGACGGTCATCTCCGCGACTGCCATGGCGCAGCCTGCCGGCCCCGACGAGGCCGTTGCTGCCCGCGCGCGAGAACTGCATGCCCGCGCCATCGTCGTCGACACGCACGACGACACGACACAGCGCCTGCTGGCCGAACCGGCCTTCGATCTCGGCGCGCGCAACAGCACCGGCAGCATCGACATCCCGAGAATGCGCCAGGGCGGCCTCGATGCACTGTTCTTCGCCATTTACATGCCCGGCGACGTCACCGGACCGCTGGCCGTGAAGCGGGCGCTCGAGCAGATCGACAAGGTGCGGGAGGCTGTCCGCGCCCATCCGCGCGAGCTGATGCTGGCCACATCCGTCGCGGATATCAGGCGCGCCGTGGCGGAGGGCAAGATCGCCGCGCTCATGGGCATGGAAGGCGGGCACATGATCGATGGCGACCTGGGTGTGCTGCGTGCGTACGCGGCCCTCGGCGTGCGCTACCTGACCCTGACCCACAGCCGCAACACGGCCTGGGCGGACTCGTCCGGCGACACGCCGGCCCACAACGGTCTCACGCCGTTTGGCAAGGACGTCGTGCGCGAGCTCAACCGCCTCGGCGTCATGGTGGACGTCTCACACGTCTCGGACAAGACGTTCTACGACACCCTCGAGGTGACGACGGCTCCCGTGATTGCGTCGCATTCGTCCAGCCGCGCCATCGCCAAGAGCCCGCGCAACATGACCGATGACATGCTGCGCGCGCTGGCGAAGAATGGCGGCGTCGTCATGATCAACTACCACGTGGGTTTTCTCAGCGAAGCGTTCCGGGCGGCCAAGCCTCCTGCCGCCGTGCAGGCGCAGTTGGATGGGGCCGAGAAGCAGTGCGGCAGGGACGAGGCCTGCCTGATCCGCGACTGGAGCGGGATCTATCACGACGCGATGCGCAACCGTCAGATGCCCGCCGTCACCTGGGTCGAGATCGTCGATCACCTCGAACACGCGGTGAAGGTCGCCGGAATCGATCACGTGGGACTGGGGTCGGACTTCGATGGCGCGGTCATGCCCCAGGGGATGGAGGATGCCTCGAAGCTCCCGAAGATCACTGGCGAGCTTCTGAAACGGGGCTACTCGGAGCGCGACGTCACGAAGATCCTGGGTGGAAACCTGCTGCGGGTCATGGGGCAGAACGAGCGCAAGCCGGGTCGCTGAGAGCGCCTAGTGTCCCTTCGTCGATCCACTCATGTTCACCCTGTCGTCTGTCGTTCCCTGGGGCCGCTCGTTCGACGAGTACGTCCGCATGTTCGCGCTCACCGAGGCGGATCTCGCGGCGCGCATTCTCGGTTGCGGCGATGGCCCGGCCAGCTTCAACGCGGAGGCGACGCGACGCGGTGCGACGGTGGTCTCGTGCGATCCCATCTATCAGTTCGCCGCCGCGCAAATCCGTCAGCGCATCGACGAAACAGCGACCGAGGTCCTGGAGCAGGCGCGCCGGAACGCGCACGAGTTCGTCTGGGACGACGCCATCCCCGACATCGAGGCGCTGAAACGCGTTCGCATGAGCGCGATGAACGCCTTTCTCGACGACTACGAGCGCGGCCGCACGGACGGCCGTTACCTCGACGCCCGCCTGCCGTCGCTGCCGTTCGCCGACGGCGCCTTCGGCCTGGCGCTGTGCTCGCACTTCCTGTTTCTCTACAGCCAACAGGTCGACGCCGCGTTCCACGTGCAGTCGCTGCGCGAACTGTGCCGCGTCGCGCGCGAGGTGCGTGTGTTTCCCTTGCTGGCGCTCGGCGCGGTCCGGTCGCCGCATCTCGACATCGCCACGCAGGCGCTCGAAGCGGAGGGCTGCGGGATCGTGATTGAACGGGTGCCGTACGAATTCCAGCGTGGCGGCAACGAGATGCTCCGAGTGACGCGTGTGACCGGTCCCTGTTGAGGTAAGCTGTGCCGTTGATCGGCATGGCGAGAGTGGCGGCGACGCCGCCCGGGAATCGATGACGACCGGGACGCCGGACGCGCCACCCGACGTGGCGCAGGCCGCCCGGCTGTCGGAATTCGGCTACGACGCTCAGCTGCGCCGCAGCCTGAGCCTGGGTGACCTGCTCGTGTACGGGCTGGTCTTCATCTCACCGATTGCACCGTTTGCCATCTTCGGCGTGGTCTTCAACGCCTCCCGGGGGATGGTGCCGCTCACCTACGTCATCGGCCTCGTGGCGATGGTGTTCACGGCGATCAGCTATCGAGAGATGTCGATGGCATTTCCGATTGCCGGCTCGGTCTACTCGTACGCCGGGCGCGGCCTGCACCCGTCGGCGGGCTTTCTCGCCGGGTGGGCCGTGCTGCTCGACTACCTGCTGCTACCCACTCTGGCTTACGTCGTCAGCGCGGCCGCGATGCGCGCCATCGTGCCGGCGATTCCGCAGTCGGCATGGGTCGTGTTCTTCATCGTCTCCAACACCGCCGTCAATCTGCTGGGGATCGAGACCACCGCCCGCGCGAGCAAGATCTTTCTCGCCGGACAACTCGTGGTGATTACGCTGTTCGTGGTGTGTGGCGTCGTCGCCGTCTCCAGCGGCGTCAACGGTGCGCACTGGAGCGTGGAGCCGTTCTGGAATCCGGGCGCGTTTGACGCCAGCCTGGTGTTCAACGCGCTCTCGGTCGCCGTGCTGTCGTTCCTGGGGTTCGATGCCATCTCAACGCTCGCCGAGGAAGCGCACGGTGGCGGCAGGACTGTGGGAAAGGCGACGATGATCAGCCTTGCCCTCGCGGCCGTCCTCTTTATCGTTCAAACCTGGGTTGCCGCGCTCCTCGTGCCGGGCCGAACGGAATTTGCCGGCGACACGGAGATCAACGACGCGTTCTACACGGTTGCCGCGATCGCTGGTGGTCCGACCCTCAAGCTCGTCGCGGCGATTTCCATCGCGCTGTCGGCAGGGGTCGCCAATGCGCTGGTGGCGCAGGCGGCCACGGCGCGGCTGCTGTTTGCGATGGCCCGCGACGGTCAACTCCCGCGGCTGCTGGCGCACGTCCATCCGGTCCGGCGGGTCCCGCAACGCGCGGTGTTGTTCGTCTCCGCGGTGAGCCTGGTCCTCGGGCTGTTCTTCGTGGGACAGGTGGCGCTGCTGTCGTCGCTGGTCAACTTCGGCGCGCTATTTTCCTTTCTGATGCTGCACGTGTCGGTGGTGGCGTATTTCGCCGTCAAGCGGCGCGTGCGCCGTGTCGGCGCACACCTGCTGTCACCGGTGATCGGGTTCGCCGTGATTGCGTTCGTCCTGGTGAATGCCGACGCCAACGCCAAGGTCGGTGGCCTCGCCTGGTTGGCGATCGGGGTGACGATCGCCATTATTCTGCGACTCACCGGACGGTCCACCGAACTGCATCGCTAGCGCAACCGAGGCTATGATGGTTCCGCTGAAGCGGGTCGGAAGATCCGCGGCCACACTGACATGAGCACACATCGTTCGGTGCAGGCCGCCAACCTGCCAGCCGCCATGGGACCGTATTCGCCCGCCATGGTGTTCGAGCGGCTGGTGTTCGTCTCGGGACAGGGTGCGCGCGTGCCGGCCACCAACGCGCTGGCCGGTCCGGACATCGAGACGCAAACGGAACAGTGCCTGCGCAACGTCGAGGCGATTCTCGTCGCGGCGGGATCGAGCCTGCAGCACGTCTTGCGCTGCGGCGTGTTCCTCATCGACATGGACGAGTTCGACCGGATGAACCGCGTCTATGAGCGCGTGTTCGCCGGCCACAAGCCTGCCCGCACCACGGTCCAGGCTGTCGCCTTGCCGGCCAGGGACCTGCGCGTCGAGATCGACTGCGTGGCCTATATCCCCTGAGCATCAATCAGGGGCGAGATAGAATTTCGCCCGAGGTATGCCCATGAGAAGGTTTGCTCGCGCCCTTGCTGCGGCGATCCTGGCGCTCGCCGCGTCCTGGACCACCGCGGTCACATTGACCGCTCAGTGGGAACCGTGGCCGATGAAGAACGTACCGCGCCAGGCCGACGGCAAAGTGGACATGAAGGCGCCGCCGCGCCGCACGCCCGACGGCAAGATCGATCTCCAGGGGTTCTGGATGCCCACCAACCCGGTGAAGCACCTGCTCAACCTGGCCGCCGATCTCAAGCCAGGCGAGGTGCCGCTGCAGCCATGGGCCGAAAAGCTCCTGCAGGAGCGCATCGAGACCAACGGCAAGGACCATCCCGGCGTGCGCTGCTGGCCCTCGGGCATTCCCGAGAAGAACAACATTCCCGACGGTCTCAAAGTGGTGCAGACGCCGGACCTGCTGATCGTCCTGCACGAGTCGCGCACCATCTACCGCCAGATCTTCACCGACGGCCGGCCGCTGCCCAAGGATGCGCAGCCGGCGTGGATGGGATATTCGATCGGCCGCTGGGACGGCGACACGCTCGTCGTCGAGACCGTCGGACAGAACGGCAGGACCTGGCTCGACATGCGCGGCCTGCCGGCGACCGACGCGCTGAAGGTCACCGAGCGCTTCCGCCGGCCCAGCATCGGCAACATCCTGATCGACGTGACGATTGACGACCCCAAGGCCTACACCAAGCCGTGGAACGTGCAGCTCTCGTGGACGCTGCAGCCCGACACCGAGCTGATCGAGAGCATCTGCGAAGAGAACAACAAGGACGTGCCGCACATGGTGGGCAAATAGGGCCGGCGCTTCGCGCCGGTAGGGCGGGTAAGGGGAGACTGAATGGCAGACCATTATCACGATCCCAGTGACGCAAAACTGCTGCGCGAGATGCGGACGCTCGCGCCGGCGGACTTCGAGGGCTGGCTCGGTCTCAACAACATCGTCAAGCGCGAAGACGGCGCGATCCCGAAGAAGTACCGCGAGCTGATTGCGATTGCGGTGTCGTGCACGACGCAGTGCCCGTACTGCCTCGAGGCGCATACGAAGGCCGCGAAAGCGGCCGGCGCGACCCGGGCCGAGGTCGCCGAGGCGGCGCTGCTCGCGGCGGCGCTGCGGGCGGGCGCGGCCGCCATGCACGGCACGCTCGCGCTCAAGCTCTTCGATCAGGCGTGAACGCGCTGCTCGTCGGCATCGGCGGTGCGGTGGGATCGGTGCTGCGCTTCTGGATTACCGGGCTGACCCAGGGCGCTGCAGCCGGCACGACGCTCGGCGTGTTCCCGGTAGGGACGCTCGTCGTCAACGTGGCTGGCTGTCTGCTGATTGGTGCGCTGGCCCAGCTCTGGGAGTTGCGGTCGTCGTTCTCGGCCGAGGCGCGCGCCCTGCTGATGACCGGATTTCTGGGCGGGTTCACCACGTTCTCGGCGTTCGCCAACGAGACCGTCGCCGCCTGGCGCTCGGGCGCTGTGGCAATCGCCGCGCTCAACGTAGTGCTGAGCGTGGCCGCGTGCGTGGCCGGCGTCGTCGTGGGCCGCGCCGCGATGACGGCGCTGGTCAAATAGCGAGGGGAGACGATTCGTGAGCCACTACTCGCCGGCGCTGTTCAGCGAGCTGTACAAGCACATGGAATGGGCGGACGCCACGCTGTGGCGGGCGGCGCTCGCCAGCCCCGGCGCCCAGACCGACGAGATGCTGCGGAATTACCTGCATCACATGCACCTCACGCAGCAGCTGTTTCTGGCGTTCTGGACCGGCACGCCGGCGGAGCCGATCGCGCGACGGCAGCCGTCGGAGTTCACGCTGCCTGAGCTGTGCCTGTGGGCGCAGCCTTACTACGGTGCGGCGCGTGCGTTTCTCGAAGCTGCCACGCCCGAAGTAATGGAGCGCCCACTGGTCATGCCCTGGGTGGCGCAGTACGAGAAGCAGCTCGGACGCTCGTTCGACGTCGCAACCGTCGCCGAGACGGCCTTTCAGGTGGTCAGCCACTCCACCCACCATCGCGCCCAGGCCAACTCGCGCCTCCGCGCGGTGGGCGGCGAGCCGCCGCTCGTGGACTTCATTGCCTGGATCTGGTTCGGCCGTCCCGCCCCGCCCTGGGTTTGATCTGTCATGCGGCCGGCAGCCGGCCGCTGACGGCCCATTCAAGAAGCCCTGCTCCCGGGACGATTCTTTCCCACAAGGATCGTTGTGCCCGGAGTGCCCATGACTGCCCGGTTTCGCTTGACCGTCTTCGTCCTGCTGCTGTCGGCGGTGTCCGCCGCCGCGGGCCCGGACCCCGCCGCGCCGCCACTGACGGCCCGGCAGGCGCTCGGCCTGTTGAAGGCCGGCAACGACCGCTTCGCCCGCAACGCGTCGAAGCCCGTGTCGATGAGCGTGCACCGGAGGCAGGAGATTGCCGACGGCCAGCACCCGGTGGCGATGGTGCTGTCGTGCGCCGATTCGCGGGTGCCGCCCGAACACCTTTTCAACGTCGGGCTCGGAGACCTCTTCGTCATCCGTACGGCGGGGGCGGTGATCGATCGCTCGATTCTGGCGACTGCGGAATACGGTGCCACCGAGCTTCATGTGCCGCTGCTCGTGGTGATGGGGCACGAGTCGTGCGGTGCCGTGAAGGCTGCGGCCGAGGCCAAGGGCCCCTCGGAGAGCGCCAACCTGGACTATCTGTTGCGCGCGATTCAGGCGGCGCGCCGGCTGACACCAACCGCGGAAGATCGCGAGGACCAGGAGGACATCAAGGCGCTCGTGCTCGCCAACGTCGAAGAAGTGATCAACGACGCCATGGCCAAGAGCCCGCTGCTGCGCCGGCTGGTGAGCGAGGGCAAGCTCGAAGTCGTCGGGGCGTACTACGAGCTCGTGAGCGGCCGCGTCATGTTCTCGGAGCCGGTGCCGCCGGCGGTCTCCGCGGCGCCGGTGACACGCCGGTGAGGATCGCTCGCGTCGTCTGGACGGTCGCCGTGGCCGCAGGCGTGGTTGCGGTGCCAGCGCTCGCCCAGGAGCACGCCACGCCGGCCAAGGCTGCGGCGCCGGTGAGGCGCAGTCCGGTCATCGCGCCGGGCCAGCCGATCGTCGCGCCGAGAATCGGGCCGGCGAGCATTTCGGGCCCGATCCCCGCGGCTGCCGGCAACCCCCAGTCGAACCGCGTCACGGTGTCGGCCCGCCAGGCGGCCGAGCAGACGATTGCGGCGCTCGTGGCCGCAATGAAGACCATGCCGAAGCGGCCCCCGGCGCCGCCGGAACCACGTTCCGCGGCCGCGCGCCGCGCGGCTGCCGCCGGGTCCCGGACGCCGGCGTTCGACGAGCCGCCACGTATCGACTATCACGTCACCTGGCCGTCCAAGCCCGAAGAGGCCGGCCCGAGCCAGCGCGTCGAGCTCGCGTGGCCCGGCGCGTCGACGGGCGGCGTGGCCCTCCGCTGGAACGAACCCACTCAGCCCGTGCCATGACCAGGGCGGTCTGAAGACCGCCCTCTACGTGGCCGCGGGTCTTCAGACCCGCCCCTTGCATTCCGCACCCGCGCCCTTCTAAGGTTGCTCGTCATCTGGGAGGGCTCATGCGTCAGCGCGCGCTCGTTGTCCTGATCCTCGGCCTCAGCGTCTCTTTTGGCCATGCGCTCGACGCGCAGGCGCCAGCCTCCAGGCCCGCCCCGCCCACGACCACGCGGCTCTACGTGCTCGACTGCGGCATGCTCACCATGAGCGCCGAGGGCGTGGCGCGCTATCACGTGACCGCGGCCGAGGCCGGTGAAACGCGGATGCCGGTGCCGTGCTACCTGGTGGCGCATCCGAAGGGCACGCTCATGTGGGACGTTGGCGTGATCCCCGACGATACGGTCGAGCAGGCCGCGGGTGCGGGCGCTCGATACGACGTCAACCCCACAGCGGCGGCGCTGGTCCGCCGGACGCTGAGAAGTCAGCTCACGGCCATCGGCTACCGGCCAGCCGACATCACCTACGTGGCCGTTTCGCACGCGCACAAAGATCACACCGCCAACCTGAATCAGTTCGTGGCGTCCACATGGCTCACGCCGCGCGCCGAGCGCGAGTTCATGTGGAAGCCGGGCAACGAGCGCGTCGAGCCGCGGTTCTACAGCGCGCTCGAACGCAGCAAGTGGACGGCGATCGAGAAGGACGAGCACGACGTGTTCGGCGACGGCACGGTGATCATCAAGGCTGCGCCGGGACACACGCCGGGCCATCAGGTGCTGGTCCTCAATCTGGCCGCGACCGGCCGCGTCATGATTGCCGGCGACCTGTATCACTACCGGCCCGAACGCGAGTTCCAGCGGGCACCGCCCGACAACGAGTTCGACGCGCAGCAAACGGTCGCGTCGCGGGCGAGAATCGAGGAATATCTGAGCCGGACGAAGACCGCCATCTGGATTCAGCACGAGTTCGCGGCCAATGCAGCGCTGAAGAAAGCACCGCAGTTTTACGAATGAGGCGGGTCTGAAGACCCGCGGCCACTGGTGCGGAAGAAGCCACGGTATACGTAGAGGGTGGTCTTCAGACCGCCCTGTCGATGGAGACGCGATGCGATATCTGACCATGGGGCGAGCTCTCGTCACCGCCTTCGGGCTTTCACTCTGCTGCGTCAACGGCGAGGTGCTGGTGCTGCGCGCATCGCAAGCAGCGCCGAAGACAGCACCGGCCGCGCCGAAGCTGGCCTTTGCCTTCGAGCTGCGCGCCACGGTGGCGGCGCCGACCGAACTCGGGCAGGTGGCGAACGGTCGAAGGCGGATCATCGACATCACGGGAGGCACGGTCGAGGGGCCCGGCTTCAAAGGAAGGGTGCGGCCGGGCGGCGCCGACTGGCAGATCGTGCGCGCCGACGGTTTTACCGAGCTCGACACGCGGTACACGATCGAGACCGACAAGGGGCAGCTGATCTATGTCCAGAACCCGGGGATGCGGCACGCGCCGCCGGACGTGATGAAGAAGCTCCTGGCCGGGGAGGCCGTGGACCCGGCCCTTGTGTATTTCCGCACCCAGCCGAAGTTCGAGACCTCGGCGCCGGAGCTGCAGTGGCTCACCCGCGCGATTTTCGTCGGAATGGGCGAGCGGTATCCCTCGGAAGTGGTGATCCGCTTCTTTCGCGTGGAATAGAATGAAGGGCCGGTGCGCCTTGCCCGCCCGGAGGGCGGGCGATTAGGCACTGCGCCGCGGCGATTCGGAGCCTGAATGCCGGTCAACTCGAGGCGGAGCCTCGCAGGTCTACTGAGGACATATCGATGGTCAGTTTGAGAGTCAACGGAACGGCGCGGTCGTTCGACGGCGACGACGACATGCCGCTGTTGTGGTATCTCCGCGATGAACTGCGGCTCACCGGCACCCGCTTCGGCTGCGGTGCCGGGTTGTGCGGCGCGTGCACGGTGCACGTGGACGGCCGCGCGGTGCGCTCGTGCCAGACGCCGATGCGCACGGCACAGAACAAGAACGTCACCACCATCGAGGGGCTGAGCGCCGACGGGACGCATCCGTTGCAGCGCGCGTGGGCCCAGCACAACGTGCCGCAGTGTGGCTACTGCCAGACCGGTCAGATCATGCAGGCCGCCGATCTGCTGTCGCGCACGCCGGAGCCGACCGACCCGGATATCGATCGCGCCATGGCGGGGAACATCTGCCGCTGCGGCACCTACCAGCGCATCCGCTCCGCCATCAAAACCGCGGCGAATCTGCGGAAGGGAGCGCGGGCATGAGCCTCATCGAAAACGTCAGCCGCCGCCACTTCCTCGGCACCACGCTCTCCACCGGCGCCTTCGTGCTGGCCGCGCAGGTGCTGCCCAAGTCGGCCTTCGCGCAGGATCCAGGCGTGCGCACCCGCGCGCAGGGCGCGGCGCTCAACCCGAGCGTCTATCTCGGCATCGAGACCGACGGCACGATCTACATCATCACGCACCGGTCCGAGATGGGCACCGGCATCCGCACCACGCTGCCGCTCGTCGCGGCCGACGAACTCGACGCCGACTGGAGCGCCGTCCGCATCGAGCAGGGCCTCGGCGATACGAAGTACGGTGACCAGAACACCGACGGCTCGCGTTCGATCCGCGATTTCTACGACGCGTTCCGCCGCGCCGGCGCGGCCGCGCGATCGATGCTCGTCAGCGCCGCCGCCGCGCGCTGGCAGGTGCCGGCGTCCGAGATCACCATCCAGAACAGCGTCCTGATCCATGGCAAGAGCAATCGCCGCCTGGCGTTTGCCGCCGTCGTGGCCGACGCGGCCAAGCTGCCGGTGCCGAAGGACGCGGACCTCGTCTTCAAGCCGCGCAGCGAGTGGAAGTTCGTCGGGCAGGAGCGCGGCATCTACGACCTGAAGGACATCACCACCGGCAAGGCGGCGTTCGGCCTCGACACCTTCCGCGAGGGCATGGTGTACGCGTCGATCGAGCACCCGCCGGTCGTAGGGGGGTCGGTGAAGAGCCTCGACGACTCGGCGGCGCTCGCGGTCAAGGGCGTGCGCCAGACGATCAAGCTGGATGCGCCGAAGCCGCCGCTCATGTTCCAGTCGCTCGGCGGCGTGGCGGTGATTGCCGACAACACCTGGGCGGCGTTCAAGGGCCGCAAGGCCCTCAAGGTGGAGTGGAACGACGGGCCGAACGCGTCGTTCGAGTCCGAGGCCTACAAGAAGCAGCTCGTGGCCACGGTCGGCCAGCCCCAGAAGGTGGTGCGCAACCTGGGCAACGTGGACGCCGAGTTCGCCAAGGGTGGCAAGGTGATCGAGGCTACGTACTCGACGCCGATGCTGGCGCATGCTGCCATGGAACCGCCGGCGGCAGTGGCCGAGTACAAGGACGGCAAGGTCGAGGTGTGGACGTCGACGCAGAACCCGCAGGCGGCGCAGGAGACCGTGGCGGCCGCACTCGGCATCGACAAGAAGGACGTCACCTGCCACGTGACGCTGCTTGGTGGCGGCTTCGGGCGTAAGTCCAAGCCCGACTTCGCGGCCGAAGCGGCGGTGCTGTCCAAGCAGCTCGGCAAGCCCGTGAAGGTCGTCTGGAACCGCGAAGACGACATCAAGTTCGACTTCTACCATGCCACCGCGGCCGTCCATCACAAGGCCGTGGTGGGCGCCAACGGCAAGCCGACCGCGTGGCTGCACCGCACGGCGTTCCAGCCGATCGCCTCGACGTTTGCCGGCGACGTGGAGTACCCGCTGCCGTTCGAGCTGGACCTCGGCTTCACCGATGTGCCGTACGACGTGGCCAACATCCGCGCCGAGAACGGTCCGGCCCGCGCGAACGTGCGCATTGGCTGGTTCCGCGCCGTCACCAACAACTTCCACATCTTCGCGCTCGGCAGCTTCGTCGACGAGATGGCGCACGCCGCGGGCCGCGACCCGCTCGAGTACCTGCTCGACATGCTCGGGCCGGGCAAGATGCTGGATCTCAAGGCGCAGGGTGTCGAGTACGCCAACTACGGCGCGCCGCTCGACAAGTACCCGATCGACACGCGGCGGCTGAAGCGCGTGCTGGAAGTGGCCGGCGAGAAGAGCGGCTGGGCGAAGCTGAAGTCGGGCAACGGCAAGGGCTACGGCATTGCCGCGCACCGCAGCTTCAACACCTACGTCGCGTCGGTCGTGCACGTCGAGATGGACGGGCGCGGCGGCTTCAGGGTGCCGCTGATCGACCAGGTGGTGGACTGCGGCGTGGTCGTGAACCCCGATCGTGTGCGGTCGCAAATGGAAGGCGCCGCGGTGATGGGTGTCGGCCTGGCGCGCACTGGCGAGATCACGGCGGCCAACGGCCGGATCCTGCAGTCCAACTTCGACAAATTCCAGGTGGCGCGCATGACCGACGCGCCATACCAGGTGAACGTCCACTTCGTCGAAAGCGACGCGCTGCCGACGGGCGTGGGCGAACCCGGGCTGCCGCCAGTGATCGCGGCGCTCGGCAACGCGCTTTACGCCGCCACTGGCAAGCGCGCGCGCGAGCTGCCGCTGTCGAAGATGAAGTGGACCTAAGACGTACGTGGCCGCGGGTCTTTAGACCCGCCTCAGGGAACGGCACTTTACAGGCCGCGGGTCTTTAGACCCGCCTCGACGGAAGCATCAGAAGGGCCGGGTCTACAGACCCGGCTCTTCGTTTTTCTACAGCTCGGTCGAGGTGCGGCGCGTGGTTGAGCATGACACGCGGGTGCAGGCTCGCTATCCTGCGATCACGCCCCCCAGATCGGATCACCTGAACAACAGCATTGGAGATCTCGATATGGCCACTGCACAGCGCGCAACGTTGCACGCCACTGGCGTGATGCCCAGCCTGACGGTAAACAAGATCGACGAGAGCTTGAATTTCTTTTCCCGGCTTGGCTTCGAAGTCCAAGACAAGTGGGAAGAGGGCGGAACGCTCGTCGGCGCGATGCTGAAAGCCGGAGATGCACAGCTCGGCCTGAGCCAGGACGACGGCAAGAAGGGCCGCGACCGGATGAAGGGCGTCGGGATGCGGATTTACATCGAGGCCAAGGACAACATCGACGAAGTGGCGTCGCGGGCCAAAGCCGCCGGCATCAAGCTGAAATCGGAGCCGCACAACACTGAGTGGGGCAGCCGCGCGTTCGACGTCCAGGAGCCCAGCGGCTTCCTGCTCACCATTTCATCGCCAACGTCGCCGTCCAAGTAGCGTCATCGTCGACGCCCATCAGTCGCCGGGGCAGGTCTTCGGGCCTGCCCCGGATGGCCTCTGTTTAAAAGAGCCCTGCCGCCTGGAACGCCTCGGCGACCATGACGACCCCGTACACGCCGACGGCTGCAACCAGCAGTGTGTCGACGATCGATGCTGAGGCGGGTCTGAAGACCCGCGGCCACGACCGCCAGACCCGTGGCCACGACTCCCAGATCCGCGGCCACGACCGCCAGACCCGCGGCCACAACGCCAGACGTAACAGCGGCCACGGCGCTCGTGCCGGCGGCCGGTGCCTCATGACCTCGTGACATCGTGCCCGGGTGCGGGCGTCACGTGCCGCGGCGGGCGGTGGCGAGGCCAGTGACCCGAGGGCGCCAAGCAGGGCGTCCGGCTTCTCGTCGAAGGTCACGGTTCCACCTCCCGCAGGCGCGCGGCCGGTCGCGGCTCCGGCCCCTCGAGACGCTGCCCGAGCAACGCGCGCGCTCGCTTGAGGCGCTGCCGCATCGCCTCGGGCGTGACCCCGCACACCGCCGCCGCTTCGGACGGCGTCAGGCCTTCGACCGCGACGAGCAGCAGGACCTCCTGCGCCTCCACCGAAAGGCTGGCCAGGGCAGCCTCGATGCGACGCTCGAGCTCGCTGCCCGCCGCCCGCTCGAACGGGGATTCGACGGTGATCGCCGTTGGCCAGAGACTCAGAGTGGCTGCGGCACGCGACTCCACCGCTCGCGCCCGGCACCAGGTCACGTGAACGTTCCGGGCCACGGTGAAGAGCCAGGGGCCGAGGCGGGTGTCGGCGTGGAGCTGGTCGGCGTGCGTGACGAAACGCAGCCAGGTCTCCTCGAGCAGGTCCTCGGCGACGTCACGGCTGTGCGCCAGGCGGGCGAGAAAGCCGTAGAGGCGGGTGTTGAACGCGGCGTGGACGGCGTCGAACGCGGCCGTGTCACCGGTGCGCACGCGTTCGACCAGCGCCAGCTCCGACTCGCGGTCCATACCGTTAGAACGTACCAGAACGCCGTCCGTGACAGCCGGTCACGCCAGGACCCCCTGGCGCGTTCCTATGTCTGGCGCCACGGTATGAGCGCCGGGAGGTCTCTGTGAGAGCTGTGACAAATCTGGGCATCGTGGCCATCCTGGGCGCGATCGTCAGCGCGTCTCCGATGGTCATGGCGGCCCTGTACGCGTTTCGTCCCGACGATCGCACGCTGGCGCTGATGCGCCCGCTGTCGCTGGCCGCCGTCTTCGCCGCGCTCTCGAACACCTTCCTCGGGATCGTCAACAGTCTGGTCTACGTGTCGTCGCGGCCGGCTCCGGTGCCGCTCAACGTGGTCGCCGCGGGGCTGGCCGAGACGTTCGTGGTGCCATTTCTCGCGTTCGGCTGCCTCTCCGTGGCCTGGCTCCTGGTGACCATCGGCATGCGGAAGCAGCCCTGATCAGCGCCTTGCAGCCGCGGCCTCGAGCTGCGCCAGCAGCTGGCCCACTTCAGGCGAGGCCGGCGCCAGACGCCGCGCGGCTCGCGCCCGTGCGAGGGCCTCGTCGAGGCGTCCGCGCAGGCCGAGCGCCATCGCCAGGTTGCGGTAAGCGTCGGCGTGCCGCGGGTCGATGGCAATCACGCGCTCGAGGTGGACGATGGCCGCGTCGACCTCGCCGCGCGGCCCGAGGAGCATCGCGAGGTTGAAGTGGGCGTCGGCGTTCTCCGGGTTGAGCGCGACGGCCCGGGTCAGCTCGCGCGCGGCCTCGTCGCCTCGCCCCACGGCCAGCAGCCCGTTCCCGAGGTTGAAGCGCACGGCATCGCTCGACGGTTGCAGGCGTGCCGCTTCCTGCAGCTCGCGCAGGCCGTCTAGGAGCAGCCCCTTCGACTGCAGCGCGGTGCCGAGATTGCTGTGCGCCTCGGCGTCGCGCGGCGCCACGGCAGTCGCGCGCTTCAGGAGCGCCACCGCCTCGTCCATGCGTCCGCTCTGCATGTAGGCGCGGGCGACGCGGTTCATCACCGTGGCATCCTCCGGCCGGCTGCGCAGCGCGAGCTCGGCCGACGCGGCCTCGGCCGCCAGCGCGCGCGTCGTGTAGTCGCGCGCCAGGACGGCAGCGTCTCCGGCGCGCTTCGGCACCACTTCCAGCCACAAGGCGCCCATCTCGTCGGTCGACAGCGGTCCCCACAGCACGCGGCGCGGCGGCCGGAAGCGGTTGTTGGGATTGGCCGCGGAGTTGTCGTAGACGAAGCGCATCCGCAGGGTCGTGCCGCGCGGCAGCGGCACCGGAGCGCGATAGCGGTACTGGTCCTGCCAGCGGATGTTCCAGCGCGGAATCGACAGCAGCGGTACCAGCCTGCCGTCGGGCAAGGTGGCGCTACCTTCCATCCGGGTGGCGAGGTAGTGTGCATGCGGGTAGACGCTCACCGCCTCGACGTCCACCGGGAGTACGTAGCTGTCTTCGACGGCGTGTGCAGCCGCGCCGGCGGGGATGTCGATGGCCTTCGATTCGAGCTTCACCACAATCGGTACGCGCGTCGGCGGCGTGTCCGAAAAGTAGAGACCCACTTCGGGCCTGACGGTTTGCACCGTCTCCCCCGGCACCATGTGCAGCTGCACGACCAGGTCGCTGCCTTCTTCGAGCGCCCAGGCCGTGTCGGCCGGCTCCATCACCGGCACCTTGCCAGGCGACCAGCCGTAGACGTCGACCACCTGGTCCTCCGGCATCGCCGCAAAGCCCGGTTCGCGATCGGCGCGATCGAGCTTGCGCCCGGCGCGGCGCAAATCGAGGCCAACATTGGCGTGATGCAGCACCTGGTCGTTGCCGGCGCGGAACTCGATCCCGCGGATGTAGCGCGTAACGCCCGCCGGCACGGGCAGCACGAAGGTGCGGAAGGTGTCGTCGCGGCCGGGCCGCAGCGTGTACGCCTGTTCGCTCGTGACGACGAGGTCGGGCGTGCCGAGCTGCCAGCCGCTGGGAAATGACGGGAGCGCGGGCGTGCGGGCCCGGTCGCCTTCGGGCGCGGCGTGTGAGGCCCAGGCCGTGATCGTGGCGATTTCGTCGTCGCGGAGCCGGCGCTCGTTAACGAAGTCGCCGTGGCCGGGTTCGGGCAGCCACGGCGGCATCCGGCGTTGCTGCACGGCGCTCGCGATCGCGTTGGCCCGCCGTGCCACCGAGGCGTAGTCGAGAACGCTGAACGGGGCGCCGGCGACGCAGATCGGGTCGTCGGGGTCGGCGAACGCGGCCCTACTGGAAGATGCCGTTCCCTGGGGCGGGTCTAAAGGCCCGCGGCCACTGGAAGAAGCCGTTCCCTGGGGCGGGTCTAAAGACCCGCGGCCACTTAGGACCAAGGGGCGATGGCAGGTGGCGCAGCGCGCGAACAGGATCGGCGCGACGTGCTCGTTGTACGTGGGAACAGCCGGCACGGTGGCCCGTGTCGCAACGCTGTCGGTTCGCAGAGGCGGGTCCTCAGACCCGCCTGCACGGCACGCCGCCAGCAGGCTCAGAGCGAAGAGCAGGCCGGCGGCGCGCACAATCATCCTTCTAGAAATCTATCTGTACTCCGATGTCGATGAAACGGGCCTGCAGGATCACGGTGGGATTGAGCCACGTCGCCCCGTAAGTGTTGTTGTAGGTCTGCACCGGGTTGGCGTTGAACAGGTTGTAGATCGACACGGTCGGCCGGATCGACGTCGAGCCGGAGCGGATCTGTTTGCTGAACCGCAGGTCGGTCTGGTACACGCGGTCGCCATAGAGGCTGCCGACCGGCATCAGGTCCACCGTCGGCGGGACCCCCGTGTAAGGCCGGCCGAGCGACGGCCCTGCGATCTGGTTGGTCAGTGGATACTGCGCGCGCAGTTCCGGACCCAAGAGGCTCTGGAACGTCGCCGAGAGCGCGATATCCCAGGGCATCGTATACGCCGCCTGCCCCTTCCACTGTGGCGACCACGGCGGGCTCACGTTGCAGAACTCGTCCGTGCGCGGATCGTTGGGGCGCCCGGTTCCGGTCTGAAGCAGCGAGAGATCGTCGACCAGGTTGCAGGTGTTGACGCGCTCGCGCCCGACGCTCACGCCTCCCGAGAGGATCAGGCCGGCTCTGAGCCGCGCGTTCACGTCGAAGTCCACGCCGTCATAGACGTCGTCGATGCCTCCCACCTGAGTCGAGTTGAAGACCAGGTTGTTCGGCGCGATCACCCGGTTGACGTCGTAAAGTCCGCACTGCTGCGTGCCGCCCGTGGGCAGGCGATCGTCCGCGGGCACCGGAATGCAGTAGTGGGTGAAGTCCGCGTTGGTCACGTTGAGGTTCCTGGTCGCGAACAGGTTGCCGAACCAGCGGCGTGTGTAGCCGCCATACACCGAGACGCGGGGGACCAACTCGCGCTGGATGCTCGCCTGGAACTCCCAGTTGTTCGGCCGGACATGCCAGCCTTCCACCACGTCGGGATCGTAGTTCGTGGTGCGCGTGGCCACCTGGCCGAAGAGCGGGTTGTTGATCGGCCCGCACGACACGAGGCCAGGACGCTTGCTGTTCGCCGCCGGATTCGTCAGGTCGCAGTCGTCGAACGGGTTGTAGGTGCCGGTGTAGGCCACTCCGGCCGGCGCGGCCCACGTGCGGGTCACGTTGTTCACCGTGGACTGCATCGGGTTCAGGGCGCGGGCGATAGTGTACGACTCGCCGATGACGTAGCGGCCGATGCTGGTTTTGATGGCCGTCTTGCCGTCGCCGGTCAGGTCGTAGGCGATGCCGAACCGCGGGTCGATATCCTTCCAGTTCGGCACGTTGCTGGTGTCGCCGAAGTCACGCTGCGGCGTGAACGGCCCGCTCTCGATCACCTGCTCGTCTACGCTGGCCTTCAGCAGGTCGAGCCGCACGCCGTAGTTCATCGTCAGCCGCTTGACGCGCCACTGATCCTGGGCGTAGATCCCGGCGTTGTAGTCCAACGTCTCGTGGAACTGGATCGGCGTGGCGTACTGCGTGAGCGAGAACGGCTGCTTGGCGCGCAGCGCCAGCGCCACTGAGTTGTTGACCTCCTGCGTGGTGTACCGCCACGAATGCATGAGGGTGAAGCCGGTCTTGATGTTGTGCGAGCCCGTGACGTAGGACACCGAGCCGCGGAAGTTGAGCTGGTCGCTGCGGTTGGCGCCGTAGGCGGTAGACGAGCCCCAGGTGGTGGGGTAGCCGGACGGCGCCAGCGGATCGGTGACCGAGAACTGCGTCAGCGACACGCCGTCGCGGCGGTAGCCGTGGAAGTCCTGTGGCGTAATCGTTCCGCCACCCTCCATGAGCAGCTTGTTGGTGACCGGCGAGCTCCAGCTCGCCTGGATGATGTACTGCGGGATGTTCTTGTACTCAGGGCAGGCGCTGATCGCCGTCTGATAGGTCGGGACGAAGCAGTTGCCGAAATAGGTGTACTGCCAGTCGTAGTAGACGTTCACCTTGTTCTTCTGGTTGATCTGCGTCGTGAGGCGGGCCGCGGCGCTCTGGTGCCACACCGGGAACAGGTTCTGTTCCGTGCTCGGCTCGTAGAAGAACGACGAGAAGTCCGCGTCCTTGAACGACCCGGCGACGGTGTTGTAGGTGCCCCAGTGACGCCACGAGCCGTAAATCCACACCCGATCTTTGACGATCGGGCCGCCCAGCGCCGGGTTCACGTCCCAGATCCGGTTGATGCGGTTGCCGCTCAGCAGCCCCTTCGACTTCTGCTCGTCGTCGAGGTTGGCCGACTGCCAGCCTTCGCCGGCATAGCGCGCGCCGAAGAAGCCGCGGTAGGTGTTCGATCCTTCCTTCGGGATGAAGTTCGAGTAGACGCTGGCGCGCTCGAACTCGGCGTTGTGCGAGTCGGTCTGGAAGGTGATCTCCTGCGCCAGCGCGTTGTTGAGGTAGTTGCCGTATTGCAGACCGCCGGAGCCGCTGCCGTTGATGATCGGCATGCCGTCGACCTGAATCAGGCTGTCGCTGGCGCGGCTGCCGTGCACCACCAGGTTCATGCCGGTTTCTGGAATCGACCCGCCGACGTTCTGGCGGACGCCGGTCACCAGCACCGACGGCGTGAGGGCGGCGAAGCTGACGAAGTTGCGGTCGGTGGGCAGCACGTCCATCACCTCGCGCGAGGCGGTGGCGATCTTGGCGACGTTCTGCGTGTCGACGATCGGCGTCGCGCCGCTCACCGTGATCGTCTCTTCGAGTCCGCCGACCTTCATGTCGGCGTTGACGTTGGCGGTGAACGAGGCGGTGAGCACCACCTCTTCACGCCGTACGGTGGCGAAGCCGGGCAGCGAGAAGCTGACGGAGTAGGTGCCGGGCCGCAGATCGATGATCTTGTACTGCCCCGTTCCGTCGGTAACTGCGGTACGTACCTTTTCGATGAGCGCGGGGCTCGATGCCTCGACGGTGACACCGGGAAGCACCGCGCCCGATGAGTCGCGCACGACGCCGGCAATCGATCCCGACTGACCTTGCGTATAGCCGACGCTGGAGTACCACACTGCCGCCATCACGACCAATCCGGCCGTGACACATCGCCGGCCCCACTCTCCAACGCTCAACATCGGTTCCCTCATGTACCCTCCTGGGCGTGCTCCGCCGCGCGGCGATTCTGTTCCTGTGCTCCGCGAACGTCAATCACCCGATCAGGCGGTACAATCCGCCGCGTCGCCCCCCGTCCATTCCGAGGAGCCTTGAATGAAGCGCCTGCTGGTCGTCTCGGTCGCCGTCGCCGCCCTGATGCTCGCCGCGTTCCCGTCTGCGGCCCCGCGCTCGCTTCCCGATGCCGGTGTCAACGCGCTCAACACGTTTCTGAGCGGACAGGTCAGCCGCGGTGGCATTCCGGGCGTCGTGGCTGTCGTCGTCAACCGCGAAGGGGTCCTCTATTCCGGTGCGTTCGGCAAGCAGAACACGGCCAAGAGCGTCCCGCTCAGCACCACCTCGATCTTCCGCATCGCCTCGATGACCAAGGCGGTGACGTCGGTGGCCACGATGATGATGGTCGAGCAGGGCAAGCTCAAGCTCGACGATGACGTCTCGACGTATCTGCCCGCGTTCAAGTCGATGCAGATCCTGACCAGCTACGACGAGAAGGCCGATACCTACGAGACCAGACCAAACACGAAGCCGATCACCATTCGCCAACTGCTCACGCACACCTCCGGCATCGGCTACAGCTGGTCCGATCCGGGTCTCGCGCTGGTGCAGCGCAAGACGAACAAAGGGGGCGAGACCGATCTGCCGCTCGTGCACGCGCCGGGTGAGAAGTGGACCTATGGCGCCAGCACGAAAGTGCTCGGCGACATCGTGGAGAAACTGTCGGGCGAGCGCATCGACGCTTTCACCGATCGGCACATCGCCAAGCCGCTCGGCATGAAAGACACGTTCTACGAGGTGCCGAAGTCGGAGTACGCGCGCGTCGTCACGACCAACCAGAAGGACGCGGCGGGCAAGATCACCGAGACGCAGAACCCCGAGACGATCCCGGTGTCGTTGCGTGGTGATGGCGGCCTGCTGTCCACGGCGCCCGACTACGGCAGGTTCCTGCAGATGCTGCTCAACGGCGGGCAGCTGGGCAGCGCGCGCATCCTCAAGGCCAGCACGGTGGCCGACATGCTGAAGCCGCACACCAATGGCGTGCGGGTGCGGCCGCAGCCGAGTGCCACACCGGGCCTCTCGAAGCCGTATCCGCTCGGCGCCGGCGAGGACATCTGGGGTCTCGGCTTCCAGCTCGCCGACCCGAAGAAGCCCGATCCGAACATGCGCCGCCCGGGCAGCGGCAACTGGGCCGGCATCTTCAACACGTTCTTCTGGATCGATCCGAAGGAAGAACTTGGCGTGGTCGTGATGATGCAGATGCTGCCGTTCTACGACCAGGCCGCCATCGAGACGCTGCAGGGCGTCGAGCAGCGCGTCTACTCGAACTTGAGATAGAGACGGCTTAGGGCTTAGGGCTTAGGGCTTAGGGCTGAGGCCCTTCGGTAGCCGAGGGCGTACAATTCTGACTGGCGCGCACCCTGGCGCTGGAAGGAATCTATGTTTCGAGTTCTACGAACCACGCTCTTGGCGGCGCTCGCCTGTGCCGCCGGTATCGCACCCGTCGTCGCGCAAGCCCCTGTTCCCGCAGCGTCCTATCAGCCGCCCAAGACCCCCTGGGGCGACCCGGACCTGCAGGGCATCTGGCCCAGCACGGACATGGTGGGCGTACCGTTCGAGCGGCCGAAGCAGTTCGGTACCCGCCTCTTCCTCACCGACGCCGAGTTCAAGGCGCGCCAGGAGCTGGCTGCTAAACAGTCGGCGCTCGACGTGCTCGAGTTCGACCTCGAGAAGCCGCCGGACGAAGTGGTCGCGCTTGGCGACGTGGGCGGCGTCACGTCGCCGCCCCCGCACTGGCTCGAACGCGGCGAGCCGTCGCGGCAGTCGTCGCTCATCGTCGAGCCGGCCAACGGACAGATGCCGGCGATGACGCCGGAAGGCATGGCGCGTCAGAAGGGGAGCGGCGGCACTTACACCAAGCAGACGGGCTGGAACAATGCGTCGGAGCTGAGCGCCTACGACCGCTGCATCTCGCGCGGGCCAGTGGGCTCGATGATGCCGGTGGTCTACAACAACGGCAACGAGATCATCCAGGCGCCGGGCCTCGTGGCGTTCCGCAACGAGATGATTCACGAGACGCGTGTCATCCCGCTCGACAACCGGCCGATGCCACCCTCCACCTTCACGGGCTACATGGGCTATTCGCGCGGCCACTTCGAGGGCAACACGCTGGTCGTGCGCACCACCAACCTCAATGGCAAGACCGGGATGCAGGGCAACGGCAGCATGCTGATCAACAGCGAGGCTCTCGTGCTCACCGAGCGCTTCACGCCGATCGGGAGGGACGCGCTGCAGTACGAGGTGACGATCGACGACCCGAAGACGTGGACGCAGCCGTGGACGGTATCGTTTCCGCTCAAGCGCGAGAGTGACTACGGCTTCTTCGAATACGCCTGCCACGAGGGAAACTACGCGATGCGCAACACTCTGTCGGGGTCGCGCGCCGACGAGAAGAAGTAATGCGGACGGTCCTGCTCGCCGCGCTGGCCGTCACCGTCGGTACCGCCGCGGGCGTGCTGCGGGCGCAGGAGGCGCCGCGCCTTCCTGATCCGGCAGCGCAGGACCGCGTCGTGCCGGTGTACGAAGAGCCGCGCCACCGCCAGGTGTTCAAATCGGGCACGACGCGCATCCTCGAGCTGATCGTGTTGCCAGGCGACACATCGCTCTTCCACACGCACGAGGACCCGATCGTCTATATCAATCTCAGCTCGGGCACGCTTCGCACGCAGGAGTTGGGCAAGGACTGGTCGCAGCCGGGCGGCCGGGGCGGCGCCCGCGGCACCGCCGGCGCTGGAGCTCCGACGGCGGCCGCCGCGGCGCCAGCGGCCCCGACTCCTGCGGTTCGCGTGACCAGCACCACCAGCTACGCGACGACGCCGGGGACGCATCGCATCACCAACGTCGGCACCGGCATCGTGCACGCGCTCGTCGTCGTCAACCAGACCAAGGGCACCGAGGCCACCACGGCAAAGGAGGCCGGCTTCGAAGGCACACCCGAGCTGACGAACGCCTGGTTCCGCGCCTACCGGTTCGAGCTGCCGCCGGGGCAGACCGGCACGCACACGCACAAGACGCCGGCCTTCCTCGCGCAGACGAACGATGGGACCGCGGTGGCGCAGGGCGCGCGGCTGTGGGCGCTCAACGAGGTGGGCGCGTGGGCGTTCTTCGACGCCGGCACCGCCCACGAGATCCGCAATACCAGCACCGCCACCGTGGAGTTCGTCGAGATTGAAGTCCGCCAGCCGCGCTGATCGCCGCGCGGCACGGTTCGCGGCGCCGCTCATGGTTGCCGCGGCCGCCGTGTGCCTGGAGGCTCGCGCGCCGCAGCGAGCAAGCTCCGCGCCGCCGCCGGCGTGGGTCGCGTGCGCGGGCGGTGCTGCCGGTGCCACGATCCATCCGGTTCGCCGGCTGACGGCCCTCGCCGACAAGGCCGTCGTGGAGCCGGACATCGTCCGCGTGTTCGCGCAGCGCGAGAGGGAACAGCGCGTGTCGGCCGCCAACCTGGCTGCGGCGCGGCTCTCGATCGACTTTCTCTATGCCGCGGGCGACGGCGCGGCGCGGATCTATTACTACGAGGCGTCGAAGACCATCCCCGACGCCGAGGGGTTGCTGCGCGTGTCGGTCGCGGGGTGGCTCCGTGGCGACGGGGCGTCGCCGCGCTCGCTCGGTGCGAAGAGTGAGCTCCACTGGATCGAGCTGTCTGGCGACACCGATGGCGAGCCTCCCCTCATTCCCGAGCCGGCGCCGATTCCCGATGCAGCCGCCTCGCTCGTGCCGCTCGGCGTGCTCGGCCGTGCGAACGGTCACATATGGGTGATGCGCCGTGCCATCGGCAAGGGGGCCGTGCTCGTCTACGACGTCGGCGCCGCGGGTGTGCGGCTGCGGCCCACGCCCACAGCCGGGGGCTGCTCGTAGTCGGTCCTCTCAGCGCGACGCCGGGGGCGGCGCCGCCGCCTTGGCCTTCTCGGCCGCGCGCTCCGCACTCAGGATGTTGCGGACCGCGTAGTTCCCCTCGTGACAGGCGTACTCGAACATCTGGTACTCGGGGTGCTGCGTCAGCGGCAGCGAGACGGTCCACGGCCGCGTCCAGGTCTTTGGATCGTGCACCGTGGCTTCATAGAGGAGCGTGTCCGGGCCGGTGCGGGTCAGCCGCTCCACGAGCCGCAGGTCGGGACTGGTCAGCAGCGTATTGCCGTTGCGGGTCAGCCCCACCTTGGCGTTGAAGTTCGTCGTCTCCACCACCAGGCTGTCCCCTTCCCAGCGCCCGCGCGAGTCGCCCATGTACTGGCGAATCGCGCCGCTGACGTGCGGGCGCCCGTCGGTGGGGATGATGCGCACTTCGTGGATCATCTCGTTCTGGATGACGACGTGGCCCGGGAACTGGAAGATCTGCGTGCCCATGTTGTAGGCCGTTGGCATCATCGAGGAGAGGACGCCGCGAGTGATACAGCGGTCGTAGGGGCCGAGGTCTTCGTAGGTCTCGAACGGGTGCGAGACGACGGCGTCGGGAAAGTCGTAGTAGTACGTGCTCTTGGCGCGCGCGAACAGCCGCTTTCCCTCGTCGGTCATCGGCGGAATGCGGCCATCGGACGGGTCCACGACGAGCGAAGCCTGGCGCGACGGGTTTCCACGCTCGCCGGCGGCCCAGTGGGACGGGCCGCCGATACCGATCGGGCGCCCCGCCTGGACGAACGGCTCGGAGTCGGCTTGCACCTGGCGCTGGCGCGTCTGCTGCCGCTCGGCCAGCTCCGCATCCGTCAGCGTCGAACGGGCGCCGAGGTCGGCTGGCCGCTCGTACGGTGTCCCTTGCATGTCGTTTGCCGGCCAGAGCCCCTGGAAATCGGGATCTCCCCACGGCGTTCGCGGCACGACCCATTGAGTGCCCGCCGGCGCCTGCGCCGTTGCACGGCGTTCCTGCGCGGCGGCGCGGCTGGCCCAGAGCGGAATCAGGCTGAGCGAAACGAGGACGACACAGGTGGTGCGGACCATGCCCCGGTCTATACGCCCCGTGTTCGCCGAAGTCAACGGATGCGCTCCATGAGGCGGGTCTAAAGACCCGCGGCCACATGAGCGGCCCGCGGCCACATCAGGGCCTTGGAGTGCGTCCCGGGAGGTACTGGCCGTGTTCGACGCGCAGCTTCGTCAGGTCACCCGGCAGGATGCGCAGCTGGTTGAGGATGCGGTGGATCTCCGCTTCCTCGGCCATCGAGATCTGGTGATCGCTCGAGGCCACCGAGAAAAGACAGCGTCCGAGCGCCATCTTCTCTTCGTAGCTCGCCGACGCGGCGAATTCGAGCGCCACCTGATAATCCGCGGTGCCGCCGAACAGGAGGTTGCTCGCCTTCGCCAGTCCGACGACGATCGTCGACTGATCGGCGGTCAGTCCGCCTTCGCGTACGACCAGCGCCTCCATCGCACGCGTTTCGTCCGGACTCACATGCTGGTCGGCGTTGGCCACCCGGCCGAGTAAGTAAGCGAAGCGGGCGAGATGGTGCGCCCGCGCCGGTTCGAGCCGATCGAGCGTTTCGATCAGCTCGCGCAGCGGCGTGGGCTCCGGCGTGCTGGATCCGCCCAGGCCCAGGAACGCGCGAATCGCCTCGAAGCTCACTCGCCGGGCTTCGGCGCCGGGTTGTACCCGACGTTCTCGACCTTGAGCGGGCGGTCGGCCTCGATCTTGATGGGCCGGTCGGTCTCAATCTTGACGGGTCGCGGCACATCTACGCGCACCGGCTGTCCGACCACGCCGACGGGCAGGTATTCGTTGCTCGAAGGCGAAATCTGGATACCGCGGATGACGACCTGCGTCGGCGCCGGCTGGGCCTGCGCCGAGACCCGCGGCGCCACGTCCTTGACGCCTATCCAGAACAGCTCGAGGGCGATGATGGTGAGTACGACCTTGACGTAGCGATCGACGGCCATGAGTCCTCTCTTCCTGAGACGGGGTAGAGATATTCTACGTGCTGGCATTTCCGCCCCGCCGGACGAGGAGAGACGTGAGCGATATCGTCAGCGACAGCAAAGCGTGCCCGGTGTGCGGCGAAACCATCAAGGCCGCCGCGCTGAAATGCCGCTTCTGCAACACCGATCTGGCTGCGTTCGAAGCGGCCCGGCACGCCGAGGTGGAACACGAGGTGTGGTCGGGTCATCCCGCCGCTGTCTACTCGGCGTGGCAGTGGCTGCTCGTGGTGGTCACGGTCGGGATCGCCTACCTCGTCCTTTGGATCAAGAGCCAGTCGATTACCTTCCGGATTACGAGCCAGCGCGTGCAGGTGGAGCGCGGGCTCTTCTCGACGCTCAAGGACAACCTCGAGCTCTTCACCATCGAGCACTTCGACATCCACAAGTCGCTCGGGATGCGCCTGGCCGGCTACTGCCTGCTCCATCTGCGTTCGGCCGACGACCATGCCCCGTCCCTGATGCTCTACGGCATCCCCAACCTCGAAGCGCTCGCCGATCAGATGCGCGAGAGCTCCCTGCGCGAGCGCACGAGGCGCCGCGTCACCACCTTCATCGACACCTAGTCCGCTCGGTGGCAGGCTGCGCCGTGGAGATCATCGAGACCGAGCGGCTCGTGCTCCGGCGGCCCCGCGTATCCGACGAGCCGGCCATCTTCTCGCGCTACGCCTCCGATCCGGAAGTGACCCGCTACATGAGCTTTCCGACACATCGTTCCCTTGCTGATACGCACGCATTCATCGAGTTCTGTGACGGGCTGTGGGCGCGCTGGCCGCAGGCGGGCCCGCTCCTCGTTTTCGCGCGCGACGGCGTCACGCTCTTCGGCGGCGCCGGCATCGTCAACAACACCGCGACCCTGGCGCAGATCGGCTACCTCCTGGCCCGTGACGCCTGGGGCCGCGGCTACGCCACCGAGGCGCTGCTCGCCAGCATCGAGGCGGCGCGAGCCGCCGGCGTGCGCCGTCTCGAAGCCGGCGTCCACGTCGAGCACGAGCCCTCGTGCCATGTGCTCGAGAAGGCCGGTTTCGTCCGTGAGCGCGTGCGCCCCGGCCGCCCGGCCGACTTTCCCAACCTGCCGCCGGCGGCGAGCCGCGACGCGGCGCTCTACGCGCTGAGCCTGTAGCGCCGGATGCCTCCCGTTCTCGAACTGACGCGGGCGAACGTGTTTCGTGGCGGTGTGCGCGTGCTGCACGACCTGACGCTGCGCATCGAACATGGCGAGCACACCGCCATCCTGGGCCCGAACGGCGCCGGCAAGACCTCGCTCATGCGTGTGCTCACGCTCGACGATCGTCCGCGCACCGCCGAAGCGGACGGGCCGCCGGCGCTGCGCCTGCTCGGGCGCGACACCTGGGACCTCACCGAGCTGCGCGCACGGTTTGCCGTCGTGACCGGCGATCTGGACGCGCGCTTCGGCCTCGAGATGTCGGGCGGACGGGTGCCCGGGATCGACGTCGCCACCTCGGGCCTGCTCGGCAGCCATGGGGTGTTTTCGCATCACGACGTGACGCCGGAGATGCGTGAGTCTGGCCGCGAGGCCCTGGCGCGCGTGGACGCGCTGCACCTGGCGGCCAAGCCGCTCAACGAGATGTCGGCGGGCGAGCGGCGCCGCGTCCTGATCGCGCGGGCGCTGGTCACCCGGCCCGAGGTGCTGCTGCTCGACGAGCCGACGACCGGCCTCGACTTCGTGGCGCGGCACAGTTTCATGGAGAGCGTGGCGCGGCTGGCGCGCGAGGGCACCACCGTGCTCATCGTCACCCACCACATCGAAGAGGTGATTCCGGACACGCGCCGCGTCGTCCTGCTTTCGCAGGGCCGCATTGCGTTCGACGGGCCGCCGGACGGGGCGCTCACCGCCGAACGGCTCGGCGCCATCTACGGCGCACCGCTCGAAGTCGGGAAGAGCGGCGGCTACTATCACGTGCGAGTGTCGCGATGAGCACGCCGTACCCGTTCGGCTCGTGGCTGTCGCCGATCACCGCGCAGGTCGCCGCCACGCAGGGGTTGCGGCTGGGGGCGCCGTCCGTGGACGGCACCGACATCTATTGGCTCGAGGGCCGTCCGGCCGAGGGTGGCCGCAACGTGCTCGTGCGCCGCCGGGCCGACGGGACGCTGCACGAGCTGACGCCACCGGGCTTCAACGTGCGCACGCGAGTGCACGAGTACGGCGGCGGCGCCTACCTCGTCCACAACGGCACGGTGGTCTTTTCGAACTTTGCCGACCAGCGTCTCTACCGCCTGGATCGCGACGCCGTCGACGCGGGGCCGCTCACGCCGGTTCCCATCACACCCGAAGGCCGCTGGCACTACGCCGACGGCATTGTGGACCCTGCCCGAGGCCGCATCGTCTGCGTGCGGGAGGATCACACCGTCGAGGGCCGTGAATGTGTCAATGCGCTGGTGGGCGTGCCGCTCGACGGCAGCGGCGGCGCGGGGCAGGTGCTCGCCGAGGGGTTCGACTTCTACTCGACGCCGCGCCTCAGCCCCGACGGCGCGCGCCTGGCCTGGATCTGCTGGCGCCACCCGAACATGCCGTGGGACGGCACCGAGCTCTGGGTGGCGGACGTCGATTCGACCGGCGCACTGACGCAGGCGCGTCACGTGGCTGGCAGCGATTCGGAGTCGATCTATCAGCCCGGCTGGTCACCGGACGGCGAGCTGTATTTCGTCAGCGACCGCGACGATCGCTGGCGGCTCTATCGTGGCCGCGAGTCCGAGATCCTGCCCGTGCCGCTTGCTCTGCCGGCCGAGGTGGAGGCGGGGCGTCCGCAGTGGATCCTCGGGACGGCGACCTGGATGTTTACGAGCCCGACCCGTCTCGTCGTGTCCTACACCCACGAGGGGCGCTGGCACCTGGGCACCGCCGAACTCGCGACCGGCGTGTTCCGCGAGTTCGCGCCCGAACTCGAGCCCTCGGCGTGGCTGGCGCCGGCCGGTGACGAAGTGGTGGTCGTGGCGGGCAGCGCCACGGCGCCCGACGCCGTGGTCGCGGTCCATGCTGAGACGGGTGCGACACGCGTGCTCCGCGCCGTGCCGGGCGCGTCCATCGACGCGGGGTACCTGTCGATCCCGCAATCGGTCTGGTTTCCCACCGACGGCGATCGCACGGCGCAGCTCTTCTACTATGCGCCGCGCAACCGCGACTGTGTGCCCGTGGCGGGCGAGCGCCCGCCGCTCATCGTCATCAGCCACGGCGGCCCCGTGGCCGCGGCGGACTCGACGCTCGACTACACCGTGCAGTTCTGGACCAGCCGCGGCTTTGCCGCTGCGGACGTGAACTACGGCGGCAGCACCGGCTTCGGCCGCGCCTACCGCCAGCGGCTCAATGGGCAGTGGGGCGTGGTGGACGTGGCCGACTGCATTTGCGCCGCCCGGTTCCTGGCGGCGCAGGGCCTGGCCGATCCGGCACGGCTCGTGATCCGCGGCGGCAGCGCCGGCGGGTTCACGACGCTGGCCGCACTCACGGGATACCCCGAGGTGTTCAAGGCCGGCGCCAGCTACTACGGCGTCAGCGACCTCGAAGCGCTGCTGCACGATTCGCACAAGTTCGAGGCCCGGTGTCTCGACATCCTCGTCGGCCCGTACCCCGAGGCGAAGGCGCTCTACGAGGCGCGCTCGCCGATTCATGCGGTGGACCGTTTGTCGTGCCCGCTGATCCTCTTCCAAGGGCTCGAGGACAAGGTGGTGCCGCCCAACCAGTCCGAGATGATGGCCGATGCGTTGCGCCGCAAGGGCCGCCCGGTCGCCTACCTGGCGTTCGCGGGCGAGCAGCACGGGTTCCGCAAAGCCGAGAACATCGTGCGGAGCCTCGAGGCCGAGCTCTACTTCTACGGCGCTGTATTCGGCTTCGCGCCGGCCGACCGCATCGAGCCTGTCGTGATCGACAATCTGCCCGGCAGGTAGGCTCCGGCGCGTCAGCTTCGGGTCTGAACGTGGATCAGGGTGAACTCGCTACCGCTGCCGCGCGGCTTCACCGCCACGATGTGGTTGTTCTCCTCGCTGCCGACGCCAAGCTGCCTCTCGTCGCGTGAGCGCTCTTTGCAGCGCGGCGGCGCGTTGCCGTGCTTGAAATCGAGATTGCCGCGGCACTCGGTCACCGGGCCGAAGCGCGCCAATTCCTTGCGGTAGTACTCGAGAATCGCGCCCGGCGTGTCGTCGTGCTCGAACTTCGCCACCTGCACCTTCACCCCGAAGAGGCCGCTCTGCACGTTGACGTTGGCGTTGTCGTGCTCCTCCTCACGCGAGACCCGCGCGCCAGGACGCACCGTCAGGCCGGTGTCGGGCGGCGTGTCCTTGTCGGCCTGCACCGAGACGCTGCCGAACGGACTGTTGATGTTCACGTTGGCGTTGCGCCCGGACTCGTCCTTGTCCACCGAGACGCCGCACGCGGCGAGCGCCGGCGCCGCTGCGAGGGCGGCCGCGAGCAGGAAGTAGTGGGCGACGGCAGTCTTCATGAGCCAGCTCCTGTGTGCTTCGGGAACACCGGGCCCGGCGTCGGCGCCGGCTGGTTCTCAATACGCTGTCGCCGCCAGGGCGGTTCCCGCTAGTGTCCCGGATCTCTGAAGCGGGACACTAGATCAGATGTGCCCGGACGACGGCGTCGTTCAGTTCGACCCCGAAGCCCGGGCGGTCGGGGACCTCGATCGCGCCGCCGGCGAAGCGTTCGGCAGGCGACAGCAGATCCTGGCGCCAGGCGGCTTCGCCCCACTGATATTCGAGCAGGCGGAAGTTCTTCAGGACCGCGCACACCTGAACGGTGGCTGCGGTGCTCACCGGCCCGCTCGGATTGTGCGGCGCGACGGCCACGGCGTCGGCATCGGCCATGGCGGCGATGCGGGTCAACTCCAGCAGGCCGCCGCAATGCTTCACGTCGGGCATGATCACGTTCACGGCGCGGTTGCGGCTGAGCGGCGCGAAACCGGCGACGCCGAACAGCACCTCGCCGCCGGCCATCGGCTGGCGGATGGCGCGGCGAATGGCCAGCGTGTCCTCGAGCCGCTCGGGCGCCACCGGCTCTTCGTACCAGGCGAGGCTCAGCGGCTCGAGCGCCTTGGCGACCCGGGTCGCCAGCGCCACGTCGAAGAAGCTGTGGCAATCCACCATCAGCTCGACGTCGGGGCCGACCGCCACGCGCATCGCCCGGGTGGCCGCAATGCCGGCCTGCACCGCCGCCTCCACCTGGGCCGCCGGCGAGCCCGCGGCCGGAAACCCATCCCACGGTGCGGCCTTGACCGCCTTGAACCCGTCGCGCACGGCCCGGGTCGCAGCCGCGGCAAACCCCGCGGTGGTACGGGGCGTGGTGGCGCGGTTCACGTTCGCGTATACCGGAAGCCGGTCCCGGACCCGTCCACCGAAGAGCGACGACACGGGGACGTCGAGCGCCTTGCCGGCCAGATCCCACAGCGCCTGCTCGATGGCGCTGTAAGCCGTGGCCTGCACGAGGCCCTTCGAGGCGAGCGCCAGCCCGCGCTGCCGATACGACTCGATCTCGAGCGGCGAGCGGCCCTGCACCAGCTCGAACAGCCCGCGCAGCTCGCCTTCCATCCGCGCGGCATCCTCTTTCGTGGTGTTGGCAAAGCCGAACGCGTCCGACGCCTCACCCAGGCCGGCCAGGCCGGCATCGGTCCGCAGCCGGACGATCAGCCACACAGTCCGCGCGCTGGCGCGCACCGGCAGCAGCTCGAATCCGGTCACCTTCAGCCGTGGCGCTGCGTGCAGCCAGCGCGGCACCAGCAGGGCGCCAGCCGCCGCGCCGCAGGAGCCGAGAAACCGTCGCCGGGAGTCGTGAATGACGTGGGACATCGACCAAGGCGGGCAGCCATGCCGCGGCCCGATGCTGCGAATAGTAGGCCGAAGCGCCGGCCCGGCGCATCCCTGTGGTATATCCACGCCACACGAGAACGCAGGAGCGCATCATGCTGAGAACTGCCGGGCGCGCGTGCGTGGCCCTGATGCTGACCGCCGCGAGCGCGGCCACGATGTGGGCCGTGCCCAGCGTCTATCCCACGGGCACGACCATCTACGACCCCGGGAAGGCGTGGAGCGGCTACACGGTGTTCGTGCTGCCCGACACCGGCGCCGTGCTCATCGACATGAACGGCGCGGTGGTCAAGCAGTGGACCGATTTCGAAGGCGCGAGCGGCGGCCCCACCCGCGTGCTGCCCGGCGGCTACATCATGGGTGCGCTCGGCCGCCGGCCGCCGCACCAGGAATCGAGGGCGCTGGGGCTGTTCGAGTGGTCCGGCACCGAGCGGTGGAAGTTCACCCGCGGTGAGCAGGTGGCCGGAGCAAACGGCCAGATGGAATGGTCGGCCCGCCAACACCACGACTGGCAGCGTGACGACTTTCCCGCAGGCTATTACTCGCCGGATGTGGCGCCCCGCGCCGATGGCGCGCGCACGTTGATCCTTTCGCACAGCGCGGTGACCAACCCGGCGATCAGCGAGCGTCCGCTCGAGGACGACACGCTGATTGAGGTGGACGCGAAAGGCGACGTCACCTGGACGTGGCGGGCACACGAGCACGCCGACGAATTCGGTTTCTCGCCGGCGGCGCGCGCCGCTATTCGCACCTCGGCGGCGTTCAGCCGCGCGCGAGGAAACGTGGACTGGCTGCACATCAACTCGGCCACGTATGTCGGGCCCAACGGCTGGTTCGACGCCGGCGATCAGCGCTTCGACCCGCGGAACGTGCTGGTGAGCAGCCGGCAGGGAAGCGTGATGGCCGTCATCGCTCGCGACGGCCGGATCGTCTGGCGGATGGGTCCGGACTATCGCGACAGCGATGCGACGAAAGCGATCGGCCAGATCATCGGGCAGCACCATCCGCACATCATCCCCAAGGGCCTGCCGGGTGCCGGCAATCTGCTCGTGTTCGACAACGGCGGCTCGTCCGGCTACGGTTTCGACGGTCCGGCCGCCCCTGACGGTGTCAACGGCATCGCGCGCGGCAGCTCACGCGTGCTCGAGATCGACCCGGTGGCCGTGAAGAAGGTGTGGGAGTACTCGGTAGCCGGCACCGAGAGCTTTCGCTTCTTCAGCCACTACGTCAGCTCGGCGCAGCGGCTGCCCAACGGTAACACGCTCATCACCGAAGGCGCCGATGGGCGGCTGTTCGAAGTCACGCCGGCCAACGCCATCGTGTGGGAGTACGTCAGCCCGTTCTTCGGCGAGGGCGCCAACGCCGGCAACCGGGTTTACCGTGCCTACCGCCTGCCCTACGACTGGGTGCCGCAGCTCTCGAAGCCGGTCGAGCGTGCCGTCGTGCCGCCGGACCGGAGGACGTTCCGCGTCGCCGCGCCGTAGCGCGCGGCTGGGCGACAAAATGGTTTCGCGCCGCGTCAACGCCGAGCGGGTCATGCTGCTGGGGTGGCCGCGTGCCATCCTGCTGCAAGTGGCGCATCCGCTGGTCGCGGCGGGCGTCGCAGGGCACAGCACGTTTGCCGACGGCGGGTTCGCCGCCGTGCACCGGTTGTGGCAGACGGTGCAGGCGATGCTGGCGCTGACCTTCGGCGATCGCGTCGAGCAGCACGAAGCGATTGAAGGCATCCTCGCCATTCACCGGCGTGTGCACGGCACCCTGCGCGAAACCGTCGGCCGGTTTCCCGCCGGAACCCGCTACTCCGCGGAGGACGCGGACCTCGTGCTGTGGGTCCACCTCACGCTGCTCGAATCGATGGTGCTCGCCCACGACGCGCTGCTCGCGCCACTCACTGACGACGAGCGCGATGCCTACTGCGCCGAGTCGGTGTGGGTGCCGGTGGCGCTGGGCGCGCGCGTCGAGCACGTGCCTGCGACGTGGGACGGTGTGCAGGCGTGCCTGCAGCAGGCGTACGACTCGAACACGTTGGCGGTGGGCAGCGATGGCCGCGCGGTGGGGCAGGCGGTGCTGTCACCACCGCTCGGGCCGTTGGCGCTGCCGCTCACCGCGCTCGTCCGGTTCATCACCCGGGCGTGGCTGCCCGACGCGATCCGGCGCGCGTATGGACTGTCGTGGACGGAGACCGACGCGCAGCGGCTGCCGCGCGTGCTGCAAGCGCTGCGCGCGGCGCGACGGCTGGTCCCGAATCGCGCGGCGCGATGGCCCAAGAGCCGCGCCCACCCGACCTAGCTGGCCGCCTTCAGCTCCAGATAGAGCTGATTGATGAACCGGTCGCCCGTGCCCGCCGCGTTGCCCGTCTGCTTTTCGTAGGGGTTCGTGATTTTGGCGGCGACGATCTGCTCCTGCGTCTTGCCCTCGGCCATCAGCTTCGACACCTGATCGCGCAGCGCCAGAGCCATCTGCTTGTGCGCGACCATCCCGGCGCGATTGGTGATCGGGCCGTGGCCCGGCAGCACCTTGGTGTTCGGTCCGGCCGCCGCGATGAGGGTGTCGAACGCCGCCAGCATGCCCTTGAGCGATCCGCCGCTGGCGCGGTCGATGTTCGGGAACCCCACCGACCGGAAGACGTCGCCGGTCATCAGCACGTCGTTCTTGTGGAATTTCACCGCGGTGTCGCCGTCGGTGTGCGCAAAGGGCAGCGGGATGAGGTCGATGGTCTCACCGTCCATCGACATTCGCGTCGCGCTGTCCGGCGTATAGGCGGGGAGCGCCGCCGCCGGCGCGCCCGCGGGTGCCGGGCCGCCGCCCGCCGGCGGATTGGGCTTCATCAGCCGCTCCCGCAGCATCGGCCGCGCGATGATCGTCGCGCCCATCTTGCCGATGTTCTCGTTGCCGCCGGTGTGGTCGCCGTGCACGTGGGTGTTGACCAGGAACTTGATCGGCTGGTCCGACACCTTGCGGATGGCGGCCACGATCTTGTCGCCGAGCGGGGCGAACTGCGAATCCACCATGAAGATGCCGTCGGGCCCGTAGAGCACGCCGATGCGCCCGCCCTGGCCGTCGAGCGCCACGAAGTTGTTCGAGATCTTCGTCGTGACGATCTCCACCTTGCTGAAGTCCTGCTGCCCCTGCGCCGCCGCCGGGACTGCGAGCAAGGCGAGGAGGCTGGCGGTTGCGCTGAACGTACGAAGTCGCATGAAGGATCTCCTGTGAGTTCTTGGCAGCCCTGAAGCCGGGAGCCGGGAGCCCTGAGCCTGAACCCGGGCGCGGCTCATTTCTTCGCGCCCGAATATTCGAGCATCTGCGCCGTCAAGTCCAGCGGATACGACACCTTCACGTCCGTGATCGTACCGCCGGCGCCGGTCACGGGCGTCAGTTTCGGCATCACGAAGCCCGTGTAGGACGGCAGCTTCAGCGCGTCGACCCGGGCCACGACCTCGTCGCGCACTTTGGCATCGAAATGAATGCCGTGGGCGTCGAACAACGCCTTGGCTGCGGCGCGATCGCCGGTGGACTTGATCCGCTGCACCTCCGCCAGGAGCGTCCCGACGCCGTCGCGGAACGCCTTGGCGTCCACCATCACGTAGTAGGTTTTGGTGTCGCGCTGCCGCACCTCGATGGCCTTGGTATTGGCCATCAGCCACCTCACCACCATCTGCCGGTTGCGCATGTGGTCTTCTTCGATCTGGGTGCCGTGGCGCACGCGCCGCAGTTGCACCAGCGCCTGGCGGGTGTAGACCTCGTACTCGGTGCGGGCCATCGCGTCCTGGTCGGCGGCCGGCACGATGCCGAGCTCGGCCAGTTTGGGATCGGCCAGGAAATACAGCCCGACGAGATCGGCGCGCCCTTCCTCGAGCGCCGAGAAGTACTCCTTGATCGCGTCCTGCGGCGTGCCCGTGAACCCCTCGGCCTGGCGGCCCGAGGCGTGGCCGATCACCTCGTGCATGTCCGTCAGCAGTTCGAAGGAGACCGTGCCGAAGGTCCCGGTGCGCTCGGCTTCCTCCGGTGACCAGGAAAACTCACTACGCATCGTCCCCGGTGTCGCCTTGTCGTACGCCTCGTAGACGTTGCTGAGCGACACCGACTTGCTGCCGTGCCGTTCGCGGATCGCCTGGTCATTCGGGAGGTTGATGCCGATGGGCGTGATCGGCCCCGAATCGCCGGTCTCGACCACGACGTCAATCGCGTTGGCCACGATGCCTGTGACCATCGGCTTGCGGAACTTCGCCTCGTAGGGCATGTGGTCCTCGAACCACTGCGCGTTATCGGCGAATTTGCGGATGCGGGCGGTCTTCTCCTGGTTGACGTAGAAGACCAGGCCTTCCCAGCTGCCCTTGATGCCGCGCGGGTCGAGGTACGCCTCGATGAAGCCGTTGATCGTGTCCACCGGCGACGCCTTGTCGTTGACCCACGCGATGTCGTACTTCTCGCGGTCTGCCTGCTCGCCGGTGCGGTAGAACTGCACCAGCGCCCGCAGCGCGTTGGCCGTGGGCTCGGATGCGAACGGGATGGCCGCCTCGAGGTGCGTGACGATGGCGGTGATCTCTTTCGAGAAGCGGCCGCCGACGCGGTAGACCTCCTCCACGAGAGTGCCGTTCTGCTTCACCAGCCGTGAGTTCAGGCCGTACTTCTCGGTGAACCCCTTGAGGTCGGCAAGGCTGACGCCGGAGTAGAGGTTGTTGGCGCTGGCCGTCAGGATGTCCGTGCCCGGGGCCGGTGTCTTGTTGGTGACGATCGGATCGACGGCGGCGTCGAAGAACATCGGGTTCAGCCGCGCCAGCATCGCGTCGAGCGATTCGCCGCCGGGCGGCGTGACCACGGCGCCGTTCTTCACCGCCGTCTTCACAGCCGCGGCAAACGCCTCGGGCGTGGACTGCAGCACGAACTTCTGGGCGGTGAGGTTGTTGTAGGGCCCGTTGTTGATCCAGAAGAGCTTGGTGTAGCGCTGCACCTGCGCGAGCGCTGCCGCGTCCACCCCCTGGGGATGGGCGATCACCGCCTCGAGGAGCGCGCGCATCTCGAGCGCGTGGCGGTGCTTCTGATCGATGAAGATGTCGCGGCCGGCCAGTGCGGCCTGGTAGAGATGCCAGATCAGCGTCTTCTCTTTGAGCGGCAACGACTCGAATCCGTCGGCGTAGACCTGCGCCACGGCGGCGTCGTCCACCGTTTCGAGCAGGTACTGGCGATCGGCGGCCGGTGCTGCCGGAGCCGCTGTCGAGGCCGCCGGGGCCGGCCCCGGCGCATTGGCACCGCTCGAGCAGCCGACGCCACCGCTTCCGCACCCTATCGTGAGACCCGCAATCAGGACGATCGCCCGCCAGTGTCCTGTCGTCGTGTTCAGCACCACGTCCCCCTCGTTTCCCTCGGCCGGCACCCGCCGTGAGCCCAATTATCGGCTGAACCGCGACGCTCCCGGACGGGCCGGGCTTGATAGTATGGGCGGCCGCAGAGGCACGCCTTCCAAAGGAGACACTGGTGCACTACCTGCTCATGTATGACGTGGTGGACGACTACGTCACGCGACGCGCCCCGCTGCGGGCGGCCCACATCGGCCTCGCGCGCGACGCCGCCGCCCGCGGCGAGCTCGTGCTCGGCGGCGCGCTCAACCCGCCCGAGGGCGTCGTGCTACTGTTCCGGGGCGAGTCGCCGGCCGTGGCCGAAGCCTTCGCGCAGGCCGATCCGTACGTGCGCAACGGCCTCGTCAAGAGTTGGAAGGTGCGCGAGTGGACGACGGTGGTCGGCCCTGATGCGCAAGTGAAACTGCCCGACGTGATCAGCTGACGAAGGAGATCGAGATGTCGAAAACGATGGTGGTGACCGTGGCGCTGGCCGCGGCGTTCGCGGCCGGCTTCGCCGTGCGGGGACTGGTGCCGGGCGAGCCGGTGGCCTACGCACAGGGGAACCGCGTGTTCGAGATGCGCACCTACACGGCGGCCGATGGCAAGCTCGATGCGCTGCACAAGCGCTTTCGCGAGGAGACATTGCCGAAGTTCTTCCCGCGCCACGGCATGACCAGCGTGTGGTACGGCAAGCCGCTGGATGCGCCGCTGTCGCAGAACACGATGGCCTACATGATCGCATTCCCGAGCCGTGAGGCCGCCAAGAAGAGCTGGGACTCGTTCCGCGCGGATCAGGAATGGGCGAAGGTCGCGGCCGCGTCGGGTGTCGGCCAGGTGAAGATCGATTCGATCTACTTCGAGCCCACGGACTATTCGCCGCTGAAGTAGGCGAGTCGCCGATTCCCGCGACGGGCGGTCTCACGACCGTCCGCCAATCCTGCGATAGATTTCGTTCAGTGTCCGCTGCCCCTGAAAGTACAGGTCCGTCCGGGGCGCACGCCCACCGGGTCATCTTCGTCGACCTGGCCCGCGCGCTCGCCGTCTTCTTCATGATGTACGGCCACACGGTGGCCGCGCTCCTGGCGCCCCAGTATCAACAGGGCACGTGGTACGACGTCTGGCAGTTCCAGCGCGGGCTCACGTCCAGCCTGTTCCTCCTGCTCGGCGGTTTTGCCTTCAGCCTGGCGGTGCGCCGGCACTGGGTGCCACAGGCCGACTCGCGGTGGGCGGTCTTCAAGCGCATGCGCCGGTTCGCGCTGTTCGTCCTCCTCGGCTACAGCCTGCACCTGCCGGTGTACCGCCTGGTCGATCTGGCGCTCGCGACGCCGGAGACCTGGCGAGCGTTCCAGGCGGTGGACGTGCTCCAGCTCGTCGGCACGACGCTCATCGCGCTGCAGCTCCTCGCCCTGGTCAGCCGGTCGCGGCGCGTGTTCATGGCCGCCTCGTTCGCCCTTGCGGGCGTGGTCGTGCTCCTCACGGCGCCAGCCGCGCGCATCGACTGGACGTCCCGCGTGTCGCCCTGGGTGGCGCCGTACTTGTCCACCGCCACCGGCTCGCTCTTCCCGCTGCTCCCGTGGTCGGCCTTCGCCCTCACGGGAGCCGGGCTGGGGCAGATCTACTCGCGGTGGGGCGCCGCGCACCTCGCGGCTTTCGCCCGGTGGGCCCTGCTCCTGCCAGGCGTCATCCTGCTCCTGCTGTCGTTCACGTCGCAGCTGCTGCCGTACCCGCAGTTCCAGGGCCACCCCTTCGACTGGCCGCCCACCGAGTTCGCCGTCCGCACCGGCCCCTGCCTCATCATCATGGGCGCCATTGCCATGGCGAGCCGGCGGATTCAACACCTGCCGCGCATCTTCGGGGCGATCGCGCAGGAGTCGCTGCTCGTCTACTTCGTCCACCTCTGCATCGTCTACGGCTCGGCGTGGAACAACGGGCTGTACAAGTGGTACGCCGCGTCGCTCGGGCCGGTGGCGACGGTGGCGGCCGTGGTGTTCGTCGTGGTGTCGATGACGGGCCTGGCCGTGTTCTGGAACCACACCAAGCGGACGAAGCCGAAGACCGCCCGCCGGATCGTCTGGATCACGGCGGTCGTCCTCGTCGGGTGGTTGCTGGTCCGACCAGCCTAAGCCCTAGGCCCCAAGAATCAGAGCCGGTGTGAATCCACATAGATCGTGTTGATCGTCGAGCCGCCGCGCACGCAGTAGCCCTGCGAGACCAGGTAGGTGGTGATTTCAGAGTTGTCGCCGGTCGGGCTCATGGCCACTGTCTCCGCGCAGATGGCACCGGGACGGAAGCGGGCCAGGTCCAGCGACTTGATGATGGAGTAGTCCATCCCCTCGATGTCGGTGGACAGCACGTCGGGGGCCTTGCCCAGCTGCTCCTCGATGATGCGGTTGATGTTGATGAGCGGCATCTTCCGGACCCGCTCGACCGACTCGCCGCCTTTTTCGAGCTCCCTCACCTGATCGGGTGAGAAGGTGTTGAGCATCGGGTTGCCCTTGATCTCGTAGTAGTCGGCCTCGGTCTGGTCGGTCACGCCGACGCCCGCTTCCACCACCTTGTCGCCCGAGCGGTAGTCGCGCAGTTTCTTCGCCAGCGCCGGGTTGGGCTCCACGAGCACGCCGCGGTGGCCCGTCCCCCAGAGGAGGTATGTGTTGTTGCTTAGCACCGGCTCGGCTGCGCCAACGTCCATATACGTGGCCTTCTCGAGGCGCAGCAGATCGCGCACCACGTGGAAGAGGACGATGTCCTCGCCCTGCTGCGAGAACGTCATGCGTGCTTCGGGGGGCCACGGCGATGCGCTTCCCCCCCAGATCAGTTTGCCGGCACCCAAACCGGCGGCGCCGCCGGCCACGGCCGTCACGAAATCGCGTCTGCGCACGAATCCCCCTCTATCAATTGGCCTCGAACGTGTGCCAACCTTCAACATATACGAATCGTCCGAACGCATGAAGCGATCGGCGACCGGCGACGATGCCGGCGATGGCCGCTTCCCCCTGGGATCCCGGGGCGGGCTGGCTGTATGATCGCCACCTCTCCGGGCCTGAGGGGTCAGGGACTCGGAGAGCGCCTCCAATGTTTGACGCCCTGTTTCAGGCACTCTTTACCTATCGCCCGGTCGTCTTCCAGCAGGGAGAGTTTCGGTTCGACCTCACTGGGGCGTCGCTCTTCGCTGCTGGTCTGGCGGCGGTGGCGGCGGCGCTCGCCGTGTTCACCTACCGCCGCGTGCAGGTCACCCAGGGCCGGCCCAGGGACCGCGTCATCCTGACCGCGCTGCGGCTGGCGGTGCTCGGCATCGTTCTCTTCTGTCTGTTCCGGCCCACGCTCATCGTCCGCGCCGCCGTCAATCAGCAGAACGTCGTGGCCGTGCTGCTCGACGATTCGGCCAGCATGCAGATTCCCGACGTGGCGGGCAAGCCGCGCGGCCAGTACGTGCAGGACGAGTTCGGCGCGACGACCTCACCGCTCCTCAAGTCGCTCGGCGACCGCTTCCTCGTGCGCGTCTTCCGCTTCTCCTCAGCGGCTTCGCGGGTACAGTCGGCCAAGGAACTGTCGTTCACCGGTTCACAGACCAAGCTCGGGGCGGCCTTCGACGGCGTGCGCGAGGAACTGGCCGGCCTGCCGGTCGCGGGCGTCGTCCTCGTGTCCGACGGCGCCGACACCGCCGAGTCGTCGCTCTCGCAGGCGCTGCTGGGGTTGAAGGCGGAGAAGCTGCCGGTGTTTGCGGTGGGCGTCGGCGGCGAGGCGCTGGCGCGCGACATCCAGGTGGACCGGGTGACGGTGCCGCGCACGGTCCTCAAGGGTGCGTCGCTCCTCGTGGACGTGGTGGTGGCGCAGAGCGGATTCCCGGGACGCACCGTCACCGTGGACGTCGAAGACGAAGGCCGCATCATCGGATCCGAGAAGGCGCTGCTGCCATCCGACGGGTCGCCGGCCACGGTCCGGGTTCGCGCGGTAGCCACCGAATCAGGGCCCCGGCTCTTCAAGTTCAAGGTCGCGCCCCAGGATGGCGAGATCGTCGCGCAGAACAACACGCGCGAGGCGCTCGTGAACGTCCGCGACGTGCGCGAGCGGATTCTCTATTACGAAGGCGAGCCGCGGTTCGAGATGAAGTTCATCCGCCGCGCAGTGGCCGAGGACAAGAACCTGCTGGCGGTGGCCCTGCAGCGCACCGCCGACAACAAGTACATGCGGCTCGACGGCGACCCCGACGAGGTCGTCGGCGGGTTCCCGAAGACGCGCGACGAGCTGTTCCGCTATCGCGGGCTGATCCTCGGCAGCATCGAGGCCGGCGCCTTCTCGGGTGACCAGCTGCAGATGATTGCCGACTTCGTCGATCGCCGCGGCGGCGGGCTGATGATGCTCGGCGGGCCGCGCTCCTTTGGCGAGGGCGGCTACGGTGGGACGCCGGTGGCCGATGCGCTGCCGCTTCAGATCGATCCGAAGACGCGCGCCTCCGACCCGGCGCCGCTGGCGCGGCTGAAGGTGTCGCCGACCAAGGCCGGCGAAGGCCACGCCGCCACGCAGATCATGCCGACGCAGGCGGCATCGGTGGCGCGCTGGAACGAGTTGCCGCAGGTCACGAGCGTGAACGCCGCACTGCCGCTCAAACCGGGCGCGACGGCCCTTCTCAGCGGCACCGACCAGCGTGGCCGCAGCCAGGTCGTGCTGGCGTCGCAGTCGTTCGGGCGCGGCAAGGCCATCGCCTTCACGGCGCAGGACTCGTGGGAATGGCAGATGCACGCCTCGATTCCGCTCGAGGACCAGACGCACGAGCAGTTCTGGCGCCAGCTGATGCGCTGGATGGTGGACGGCGTGCCCGATGTGGTGGACCTGCGCATGTCGGATCGCGTCGAGCCCGGCGAGCCGGTGCAGATCGACGCCCGTGTCGTGGACAAGTCGTTCATGGAGAAGAACGACGCCACCGTCGTCGCGCATGTCACGCGCCCCGGCGGCGCCACGCTGAACGTGCCGCTGCAGTGGACGGGCGAGCGCGACGGGCAATACCGCGGCATGTTCGTCAGCAGCGAGCCCGGCGCCTACGAAGTGACGGTGGATGCCACGCAGGGTGCCGCGACGCTCGGTTCGGGCACCGGCTACGTGCGCGCCGCGCACGGCGACGCTGAATACTTCGACCCGGTCATGCATGCGGCGCCGCTGCGCCGGATCGCCGAGGAAACCGGCGGCCGGTTCTACACACCGGACACGGTGGCGAACATGGCCGAGGATGTGCGCTACGGCGGCCGCGGCGTGACGGCCGTGGAGGAACGTGAGCTGTGGAACATGCCGGTGATCCTGCTGGCGTTCCTGACGCTGGCGTTCGCCGAGTGGGGCTACCGCCGGTACGTGGGGCTGATCTAGAGGGCCGATGCTGAAAGCCTTTCTCCTCATCGTCGTCGGCCTGGCCGGAGACCCCGAGCACGGCAAGACCTTCCACAAGTGGGGCACGACGCTGGCTCAGGCCTCCGAGCGGCTCGGCGTGGGGCCCGGCAACATGGCGTTTCTCGTGGACGCGCCAGCTGAGGGCGACGAGAAGGTGACCGGCCGCGCCACCAAGGAAGAAGTGGCCAAGGCGTTGCAGGACTTCGGTACGCGCGCCGCGGCCGACGATGTCGTGTTCGTGGTGCTCATCGGCCACGGCAGCTACGACGGGCGATCGGCCAAGTTCAACATGCCCGGGCCGGACATGACCGCGGCCGACTTCAACGGGCTCTTCGCCAAGCTGCCGGCCAAGCAGATCGTGTTCGTCAACGCGGCCAGCGCCAGCGGTCCCTTCGTCGCCGATCTGTCGGGGCCCGGCCGCACCATCGTCACCGCAACGCGCAACGGCGCCGAACAGTACGCCACCCTCTTCGGCGGCTACTTCATCGATGCGCTGGTGTCGGACACCGCCGACAGCGACAAGAACAAACGCGTCAGCGTGCTCGAGGCGTTCCAGTTCGCCAAGGGCGAGGTGACCAAGGCCTACGAGCGCGAAGGCCTGCTTGCCACCGAGCACGCGCTGCTCGACGACAACGGCGACAAGGACGGCAGTCAGGATCCCTCGGCCACCGGCAAGGACGGCCGCGTGGCCAACATCGTGGCGCTCGGCGCCGCCAGCGCCGAGGGTTTGCCAAGCGATCCCAAGGTGCGTGCCCTGTATCTCGAACGCCGCGAGCTCGAGCGGCGCGTCGAAGCGCTCCGGCTGCTCAAGGACAGCATGGAACCGGGCCGGTATTCGTCGGAACTCGAGAAGCTGGTGACCGGGATCGCGCTGAAGACGCGCGAGATCCGCGTCGCTGAAGGACGCTGAACCGCCCCTTTACCCGGAGCCCACTCCCGATGAGCGACCGCAACTCTACCCTCAGTCAGCCTGTCGATTTGCAATCGCCCGACGACATCGCGCTCGCCGATCGGATGAATGCCGGCCGGCAGCAGATCGTCAGCGAGCTCAAGAAGCTCATCATCGGCCAGGACGAGGTCATCAACCAGGTGCTGATGACGCTGTTCGTTGGCGGCAACAGCCTCATCGTCGGGGCCCCCGGCCTCGCCAAGACGCTGCTCATCTACACCATCTCGAGGGTGCTCGATCTCAAGTTCTCGCGCATCCAGTTCACGCCCGACCTGATGCCCTCCGACATCACCGGCACCGACCTGGTGCAGGAGGACGCGACGACGGGACGCCGCCAGATGGTGTTCGCGCCCGGTCCGATCTTCGCCAACATCGTGCTGGCCGACGAGATCAACCGCACGCCGCCCAAGACGCAGTCGGCGCTCCTCGAGGCGATGCAGGAGCACCGCGTCACCATCCAGGGCCGCACCTATCAGCTGACCGAACCGTTCTACGTGTTCGCGACGCAGAACCCGATCGAGCTCGAGGGCACCTATCCGCTGCCCGAGGCGCAGCTCGACCGCTTCATGTTCCACATCATCATCGAGCACCCGCCGTACGACGAGGAGATCGAAGTGGTGCGGACGACGACCGCGATTCTCGCGCCGGAGTTCAACCGGCCCGTTTCCGGCGACGACCTCGTGGCGTTCCAGCGCCTGGTGCGCAAGGTGCCGGTGGCCGAGCCGGTGATGCGGCACGCACTCGACATCGTGCGCGCCAGCCGGCCGAAGGACGGCACCGCCCCCGACCTGGTGAAGAAGTTCGTCGCGTTCGGCGGCAGCGTCCGCGCGGCGCAGTACCTCGTGCTCGGCGGTAAGGCGCGCGCGCTCACGAGCGGCCGCTACCACGTGAGCTTCGAGGACGTCCGCGCCCTGGCGCACCCGGTGCTCCGCCACCGCATCATCACCAACTTCCACGCCCAGTCCGAAGGCGTCACGAGCGACGACGTGGTGGATCGCCTGCTGCAGGCTGTGCCGCTGCCGCGCTCGGGGATGTAGACGGCCGCCCCACCACGGTCGAGGAGACTTCGTTCCAGGAGAGAGCGTGTCCACAGAGACCCACGAGATCCCCGGCTCGCGCTTCATGGACCCCAAGGTCCTGGCGCGCATCGGAAACCTCGAGCTCGTGTCGAAGGCCGTCGTCGACGGCTTCATCAACGGCCTGCACAAGGCGCCGTACTTCGGCGCGTCCGTCGACTTCGCCGAGCACCGCGGCTACGTGCCCGGCGACGACATCCGCCGGATGGACTGGCGCGTGTGGGCGCGCACCGACCGCTACTACATCAAGGAGTACGAAGCCGAATCGAACATGAACTTCAGCGTGCTCCTCGACGTGTCGAAGTCGATGGACTACGGCGGCAAGGGCATCAAGAAGATCGACTACGCGCGCATCATCGCCGCGTGCCTGACCAGCCTCGTGAGCCATCAGCGCGACCGCGTGGGGATGGCCGCCTTCGATTCCGACATCGTCGAGTACGTGCCGCCGTCGGCCAAGCACATGGAGACGGTGCTCCACGTCCTCGACCGCCTCAAGCCGGGGAAGCCCGGCAGCCTGAAGGAGCCGCTGCACAAGTTGGCCGAGCACTACGGCCGTCGCGGTGTGCTGGTGCTGATCTCGGACTTCTACGAGGACCCGGAAGCGGTGATCGAAGCGGTGAAGCCGCTGCGCTTCCGCGGCAACGACATCATGGTCCTCCACGTCCTCGACAAGGACGAGCTCGACTTCGGCTTCGCGGACGCCTCGCCGTTCGAGGACCTCGAGACCGGTGAGCAGGTGCCCGTGGTGCCCGACTCGCTGCGCAAGGAGTACCGGGCGATGGTGCAGGCGCATATCGCTGCCCTGACGCAGAGCTTCTCCAAGGTGGGCGTGGACTACGCGCTGTTTGACACCTCGCAGCCGCTGGATTACGTACTCTTCCGCTACCTGAGCTCGAGATCGAGGAGACTGAAGAGGCGATGAGCTTCCTCGCGCCGCTCTTCTTCGTCGCGCTCGCCGGGCTGGCGATTCCCGTTCTCCTGCACCTCACGCAGAAGGAGAAGAAGGAAGTCGTCTTCTTCCCGTCGCTGATGTTCGTACGGAAGATTCCGTACCAGGCCTCGCGGCGGCGGCGCATCCAGCACTGGTTCCTGCTGGCGCTGCGCGTGGCGGCGCTGGCGCTGATCATCCTGGCCTTCGCGCGGCCGCTGCTCACGCGGCCCGATGCGCCGGTGGCGCTCGGACAGGGCGCCCGCGAAGTGGTGGTGCTCCTCGACACCAGCTACAGCATGGGCTACGGCGCGCGGTGGGCGGCCGCCACCGAGGCGGCCCGCGGCGTCGTGTCGCGGCTCGGGGCTTCGGATCGGGCGTCGATCGTCGCCTTCGGCTCGGGCACAGACATCCTGCTGCGCTCGACCGCCGAGCACAGCGCGCTCAACAGCGCCATCGCGTCGGCCAAGCCCGGAGCATCGGCCACCCGCTACGCGCCCGCGCTCAAAGTCGCCGGAAGCGTGCTGGCCGAGTCGCAACTGCCGCGCCGAGAGGTCGTGCTCATCAGCGACTTCCAGCGCTCGGGCTGGCGCGGGCAGGAAGGCACGGCGCTGCCCGCTGGCGCCACGCTCACACCGATCGCGGTTCAGGGCCCCGCCACCCAACCCAACCTGAGCGTCACGGCGGTCTCGCTGCAGCGCTCGCGCTTCGCCAACCAGGAACGGGTGACCGTCACGGCCGGTATCACCAACCGCTCGGAATCGGCGGTGTCGAACCAGCCGGTCACGCTCGAGGCCGGCGGGCTGAAGGTGTCGAGCAAGACGTTCAGCGTCGAGGGCGGTGCCAGCACGTCGGTCACGTTCGAGCCGGTCACCATCAGCGGCCGCAACTACAAGGGCACCGTGCGTCTGGGCGCCGACGCCTTGCCGGCCGACAACGCGTTTCATTTCGTCGTGTCGCCGTCGGAGCCGGTCCGCGTGATCCTGGTGGACCGGGGCGGTTCGGCCACGGGCCTCTACCTCGCGCAGGCGTTCGCGATTGGCGACTCGCCGAAGTTCGATTACGTCACGCGGCAGCCCGAGAACCTCAGTGACGACGATCTCCGCCGGAGCTCGCTCGTGGTGCTCAACGACACGCCGGTGTCGACGCCACTCGCCCGCCGGCTGCTCAAGTTCGTCGAGCAGGGCGGGGGGATGCTGGTGGCCGCCGGTGGCCGCGCCACCTGGCCGCGCGACGTGGATCTGCTGCCAGCCACCATCGGCAATCCCGTGGACCGGACGCGGGGCGAGGCGGCTCGCGTCGGGGGCATCGAGTACGGCCACCCGGTGTTCGAAACCTTCAGGGCGCCGCGCAGCGGAGATTTCCTGGCCGTCAAGGTCTACAGCTACCGCAACCTCGGCCCGGTGACCGGGGCGCAGGTGCTGGCCCGCTTCGATGCCGGGGCGCCGGCGGTGGTGGAGCGCCGGGTGGGCGCCGGACGGGTGCTGATGTGGGCCTCCACGCTGGATCAGACCTGGACCGATCTGCCGATCCGCCCGCTGTTCCTGCCGTTCATCCACCGGGCGGCCACCCACCTGGTGGCGTACATCCCATCCCAGCCCTGGTCCACCGTCGGCCAGATCCTCGATACCTCCCGGGCCGGGGCCCACAAAGGCCAGAGCGTCCCGACACTCGTGCTGACCCCCTCGGGCGCGCGGCTGCCCGTGGGCGGCGACGGCACCGAGGTGATCGAGCTGACGGAGCAGGGGTTCTACGAGCTTCGCGGCGACGCCAAATCGAGCGACAACATGGCGGTGGTGGCCAGCAACGTGGACCCGGCCGAAGCCGACCTGACGGCGATGGATCCGCAGGACGTCGTCGCGGCCAGCACCGGGGAAGCCCAGTCCGAAGCCGCGCAGACCGCGGCAGCCCCGCAGACCCCTGAAAGCCGGGAGAAGAGCCAGCGGCTCTGGTGGTACCTCCTGTGCCTGGGCGCGGCCCTGCTGGCTGCGGAAACCTTCGTGTCCAACCGGCTGAAAACCTAGTCAGGCAGGGCGTATACCTACGTTCGGATCGGGCGTATCCTGATCGGAAGCCCCGGCCGCGCACCGGCCGGCGCCGTCAAACCCACACGGGGGCCACATGCTCGAGCACGTGCGACGCTCTGCGCAGCCGACCGAACTCCTCGACATCATTGCCCAGGTGCGCCGTCGCTGGCGTTTGAAGCTGGCCCTTCGCGGCACAGTGTGGGTCCTGGCCGTGGCGCTGACGCTCGTGCTGGCAGCAACCTACGGTATCGAGTGGGCGCGGTCGAGCGGGCTGTCCATCCTGGTGTCCCGAATCGGGCTGGCGGTGGTGCTCCTGGCCTCTGTGCTTTGGTTCGTCGTGCGCCCGTTGCGGCGCCGCGTGACCGACGACCAGGTGGCGCTGTACCTCGAAGAACACGAACCGTCGCTCGAAGCCACGCTGCTGAGCGCCGTCGAGGCCAGCCGCACCGGTCACGGCGAATCGGCCGCCCTCATCCGTCGGGTCGTCGAGCAGGCCATTGCCGCCTGCCAGCGCGCGAACGCCCCCCGCACCGTCGAGGCCAAGCCGCTTCGCCGTTACGGCGTGGTGCTCGCCGGCACCGCGGCGGTGGCGGTGCTGGGCGTGCTGCTCGGTCCGGCTTTCATCCGCCAGGGCCTGGCGGCGTTGTTCCTGATGCCCCAGGCCCAGGCCGCCGCACGCTACCAGATTACGGTGACGCCCGGGAGCTCCACGGTGCCCAAGGGGTCGGATCAGACGGTGACGGCGACCCTGCTCGGCTTCGATGCCGGGGACGCGAACCTGATGGTGCGCCGGACGGCGGACGGCAAGTTCGAGCCGCTGCCGCTGGCGCGTACCGAGAACGGCACCTACGAAGGGCTGCTCTTCGACATCAACGGCCCGCTCGACTACTTCGTCGAGGCCGACGGCGTGCGGTCGGAGACCTACGCGATGAAGGTGGTCGAGGTGCCGTATGTGCAGCGCCTCGAGCTCGAGTTCGTCTATCCCGCCTACACGGGCCTCGATCCGCAGAAGATCGAGGACGGCGGCGACATCGCGGTCCTGCGCGGCGCCACCGTGAACGTGCACGTGATCCCGACGATGAAGACAGCGGCCGGGCGGCTGATCATCAACGACACGCAGCAGCTCCCGCTGGTTTCGCAGCCCGACGGCACGCTCGCCGCGAGCTTCGTGGCCGACAAGGACGGCGCCTACATCGTCCAACTCCAGGCGCCCAACGGCGAGTTCGTGGTCGGGTCGCCGAAGTACACGATCGACGTGCTCGACGACGGCGCGCCGACGGTGTCGTTCGTGCGCCCGGGCCGCGACACCACGGCGTCGTCGGTGGAAGAGGTCTTCGTCGAGGCCAAGGCGGCAGACGACTACGGCGTCCGCAACCTCGAGCTGGTGTACTCGGTGAACGGCGGAGCGGAAAAAGTGGTGCCGCTCTTCCAGGGCAAGAACCGGTTGGCCGAGGTGACGGCTGGCCACACCTTCTATCTCGAAGAGCTGAATCTGCAGGTCGGCGACTCGGTGTCGTACTACGCGCGCGCCATGGACAACGACGGCTCCGGCGGCGGTGCCAAACGTGCGTCGAGCGACCTCTACTTCGTGCGCATCCGGCCGTTCAACAAGGACTTCCGCCAGGCGCAGTCGCAGGGCGGCGGCGGGGGCGGGGGTGGTGGCGGCGGGGGCGGGCAAATCGAAGCCCTGTCCGAGCAGCAGCGCCAGATCATCTCGGCCACCTTCAACGTGCAGCGCGATCGCCGCGGGTTCACGCCCGAAAAGCTGAAGCAGAGCTCCACCGTGGTGGGGCTCTCGCAGTCGCGGTTGCGCGAACAGGTCGAGGGCATGCTGACCCGTATGAACAGTCAGCTCGTCGAGCGCGACCCGAAGTTCCAGAAGATCGCCGAGCTGCTGCCCGAAGCCGTCAAGCACATGCAGGAGGCCGAGGCGAAGCTGAAGGCCGTGAACGTCGAGGCGGCGCTGCCGATCGAGAACAAGGCGCTCCAGGCGCTGCAGAAGGCCGAGGAAGAGTTCGAGCTGCAGGTCTCGGCCGGACGCCAGGGTGGCGGGGGCGGCGGCGGTGGTGGCGGCGCGATGCAGCAGGAGCTGGCCGAGCTCTTCGACCAGGATCTCGACAAGATCGCGAGCCGGTACGAGACGCAGAACCAGGCGATGCAGCAGCAGAACGACCGCGAGGTGGACGAGCTGCTGGAGAAATTGAAGGAGCTGGCGCGCCGGCAGGAACAGGAAGCCGAGCGGCAGCGGCGCCGCGCGCTCGAAGGCGGCCAGCAGGCCGGCGCGGGCGGCAGCGGCGGTGGCAGCGGCAGCGCGCAGCAGCGGGCGCTGGCCGACCAGGTCGAGGAGGCGGCGCGCCGCCTCGAACGGCTGGCCCGCGAAGAGGAGCGGCAGGATCTGCTCGAGTCGGCCCGGCAGATGCGTGAGGCCGCTGACGCGATGCGGCGCGCCGCCGCTGGCGGCGACGCCAACGCGGCCGCCCAGGCTCAGGCCGCGCTCGAGCGGCTGCGCGACACCGAACGCAAGCTGCAGGGCGGCAAGGCGGAGCGCGCCGAGCGCGACGTCCAGAACGCGCGCGCACAGGCCGAAGACATCGCCCGGCGCCAGCAGGAGATTGCCGAGGGCACCAAGCGTCTCGCGCCGAACGGCAGCGCCGAACGCTCGCAGCAGGCGCGGCAGTTGAGCGAGAAGAAGGACGCGCTCGAATCCAAGCTCGGCGAGCTCGAGTCGTCACTCGACCGCGCCGCACGCGACGCCTCGGGTGACGAGAAGGCGGCGTCGCGCAAGCTGTCCGACGCCGCGGGATCGGTGCGCGACAATCGCCTGCGCGACAAGGTGCGTTACTCGAAGCAGCTCCTCGCCCGTGGCCGGTCGCAGGACGACGTCAACGCGATGGAAGGCGACATCTCGAGCGGTATCGACGACGTGCGCCGGAAGCTCGACGAAGCGCAGGCGGCCCTCGGGCAGGGCGCGCCGGGCGACAAGAAGGATCAGGCGCTCGATCGCGCACGCCGGCTCGCGCGCAATCTCGACTCACTGCAGGAGCGCACGAAAGAGCGCGCCCAGGCGGGCCAGGGCCGCGAGGGCGAGCGCGGTCAACAGGGCCAAGGGCAAGGCAAGGGGCAGGGCAAGGGCGAGCAGGGCCAAGGTCAGGGCCAGGGCCAGGGTCAGGGGCAAGGCCAGGGCCAGGGCCAGGGGCAGGGGCAGCAGGGTGAAGGCGGCCAAGGCGGCCAGGGCCAGAACGGCCAGGGCGGCGGCGAGGGTGGGCCGTCCAACGGCGTCGGCGATCGGACCGGCGAATTCAACGGCTCCGAGCGCGGCGGCATCGGCGGCTACAACGGCTCGTGGGGCGGCTGGTGGGATGGCCGCCGGCTCTCGGCCGAGGACATCCGGCAGCTGCGCAACGAGGCGCGTCAGTACTCGAACGATGCGCGCGAGCTGCGCGGCGTGCTGCGCGGCGAGAGCATCGACGCCAACCAGCTCGACGAGGTGATCTCGAAGCTCCGCGAGCTCGAGGACGACCGTGCGTATCAGGACGTGAACGAGCTCGCGCGGCTGCAGGCGTTCGTCGCCGAGGGCCTCAAGCGATTCGAGTTCGGTCTCCGCCGGAAGGTCGAAGGCGAGGCCAGCGCCGCGGCCCTGTCCGGCACGGATGACGTGCCGACCGAGTTCAAGGCGCTCGTCGAGCAGTATTACCGGTCGCTGGCGCGGTCGGGGCGGTGACGGCGCGGTCCGCTCAAGGCGCGGACCGCGCGCAGTATCTGGCAAACCGGCTTAACGCCGGTTCGCTATTGCGGTCCGCTCAAAGCGCGGACCGCGCGCAGCATCTGGCAAACCGGCTCAACGCCGGTTCGCTAATACTGATCGCGGCGCTCGTCCTCAGCATGGCGGGCGCGGCGGCGGCACAGTTCGGCGGCGGCTTCGGCTTCGGTCCGCGATTCGTTCCCGCACGATTTCCCGACGCAGACACGTTCGGTCACGGCTTCGTCTTCTGCCGCGGCGTCTTTCGTAGCGACCGCCGCGAGGCCGGCGGCACCGGGTGGTCGACCGACTATCCCGACGCCGAACTCAATTTCTCGATCCGCCTCTCCGAGCTGACCAAGACGCGCATCAACCGCGGCGCCGATGGCAAGCCCGTGCACGCCACCGTGCGCCTCACCGACGACGCGCTCTTCAAGTGCCCCTATCTCCACATGGAAGACGTGGGCACCATGGCGCTCAGCGACGAGGAGGTGCTGAAGCTGCGCGAGTACCTGCTCAAGGGCGGCTTTCTGTGGGTAGACGACTACTGGGGCGAGTACGCGTGGGACCAATGGGTGGAGCAGATCGCACGCGTGCTGCCGCCGGCGGACTTCCCGATCGCGGACCTGCCGCTCGAGCACCCGATCTGGCACTCGCAGTTCCAGTTGAAAGAGCTGCCGCAGATTCCCGCCATCCAGCAGTGGCGCCGCCTGTCGTACGACACCTCCGAGCGCGGAGAGGAAAGTCGCATCCCGCACTTCCGCGGCATTGCCGACCCGAGCGGCCGCGTGTTCGTGGTGATGACGCACAACACCGACATCTCGGACGCCTGGGAGCGTGAAGGCGAAGACCCGCGCTATTTCTACCAGTTCTCGCCCAGGGGCTACGGCGTCGGCATCGACGTGATGCTCTACGCGATGACGCACTAGTGGGACAGGTGGGACTGGTAGGACAGGTAGGACTGGTAGGACTGGTAGGAATGTAGAGGGCGGTCTTCAGACCGCCCTGAGCGTGGCTGCGGGTCTTCAGACCCGCCTCGGCGATCTTTTCCAGGGGCAGGTCTTCAGGCCTGCCCGATGAACATGGATCCAATCAATCTCGCTGAGAAGCTCGCGAAGTTCTCGGAACACTGGTCGCCGCGCGTCGTCGCGGAGATGAACGACTACCAGTTCAAGCTGGTGAAGCTGCAGGGCGAGTTCGTATGGCACGACCACAAGGACACCGACGAGGCGTTCCTGGTGATCGACGGCGAGATGGAGATCGGCTTCCGCGACCGCACGGTGACACTGCGCAAAGGCGAGCTGTTCGTGGTCCCGAAGGGGGTCGAGCACATCACGCGCGCCGCGCGCGAGTGCAGCGCGCTGATCATCGAGCCGCGCGGCGTGGTGAACACCGGTGACGCCGGCGGACGCCTTACGGCGAGGAACGACGTCTGGACGTAGCGACCCTCAAGAGCGTGCGCCGCTCGCCGTGCGTCTCGATCTCGTGCAGCAGCGCCTCGAACTTGTCGCGCGGCTTGCCGGTCCAGCCGTTGATCCCAAGCTTCGACAGCACGACGAAGTGGAACGCGGTGCCTGCGAGCATCAGCAAGCCGAAGATGGCATAGGCCCACGTGCGCCCCAGGCTCTCGACCAGGACGAGCGCCAGCGCCACCAGCACCACAATCTTGCCGAGACGCCGCCACGCCGGTTTGTGCCGCTCGAAGCGGCCGAACGCCACCGTGAGCACGACGCACAGCGTCGTGAAGGCTGCCACGTCGAACCAGCGCGAGTCGAGTGTCCACATCGAAAGATCCTCAGGCGGGTCTAAAGACCCGCGGCCACGTACTCACCGACCCGCCCTACCTGCCCTCTGGTTTCCACTTGTTGTTCTCGCAGTGGTTTTCCAGCAGGTCGGTGTCCGCGAGCAGGATGAACTTGACGGTGGCGGACCACGGCCGCGTGAACGTCTTCGGGTCGTCGAACGAGAACTCGATGTCCATGTGGCCGAAGTCGTGGCGGCGGAAGCGCTCGGTGGTCCGCAGCGCCTCGGTGTGCGGTGTGCCGCCGGCGTCGAGCCACGACTTGTCGTTGAAGCCGGTGCTGTCGATCACGAACTCGTCCTTCTCCCAGCGCCCGACCGAGTAGCCGAGCCACGCCGGCTCGGGATCGATGGGGTGTGGCCGGCCGTCAGTGAACACCTGACGCCAGTTGTTGAATTCTTCGAACAGGATGATGGTGACGCCGGGCGTCTGCACCAGTTTGAACGGCAGGGTCCGCGTCAGCATCGCGTCCGGGATGCCGTGCGGCAGGCACTTCTCACTGGGCGCGCCCACCCCCAGCTCCTTCTGCCGCGCGTTCCACACCTCGCGCGCCCACGGCTGGAAGGGCGCGCTGCCGCCCGGCAGATCGACGCCGGGTTGTAGACGTACTTCGAGCGGATGCGCCCGTCGGTCGGCATGACGAGATCGCCGAGCACTTCCCAGACGCCGGTGAGATCGGGATGGCCGTCGCCCCCCCCGCGGCACCGGCGCCGAGAGGTTCGGCTTTCCATCCGCCAGCCGCGGGATGCCGGGCGTGGGATAGCGCAGCCACTGCGACGACACCGGGATCGAGGCGAGCGCGACGACCGCGGCGGCCGCCGTCATCCGCGCGCGGATCATCAGGCGCACGAGGCCGGCGGAGCGCCGCTCACTGCGGCTCGCCCGGCGCCGTGGCAATCCGGTCGTAGACCACCACGTTGTAGACCGAGGGGCCCGACTCGTTTTCGCGCCGGAACGTGATGGTCATCGTGCGTCCGTCGGCCGCAATCGCGCGGCGCGCGATGCCGTAGACGCGTCCGGCGTGCGAGAGCACGGCCTCCGAGGTGTATTCGTCGATGCGCTTCAGCACCACGTGGTCGTAGTCCTCGGTGCCCGACACCGGATATTCGCGGTCGAAGTTGGCGGTGTATTCGATGCGATCGGTGCGGCCGTCCTTGAACGTCCGCCGGATCACGCCGACGACGCTGTCGCCGTCCCGCATGTAGGTCCGCGTTTCACTCGTCGGCGGCGGACCGGGGAAGTAGCGCGACTTCTGGAGATTGAGCTGCCACACGCCCACGAGGTGGTCGGGCGCCTTGGGCACAGTGGGGCTCTGGCCTGCCGGCGCGGCCGTCCACATGACGGCGAACAGCGCCGCGGCGGCAAGAGTCGATCGACGGAGGCCCATGACGTTCCTCCACAGTGCGGGTGCGAAAGTACCCACGCAGCGCGTATCCTAGCGCGTTCCGGGAGCGCCCGATCGACAACAGCCCGGGTGCACGCGCGGTACACTCAACCGATGCTTGTATCGATCCCGGCCATTCTCAGGGGAATCGCGTGAGCGCGCCCCAGAACACCACGGTCCCGGGTGCCGCGGCGTCCGCCTTTCTGGGCGCCCCGCGCCGGATGCTGATTGGCGCCGACTGGTGCGACGCCAGCTCCGGCCGGCGGCTCGACGTGCGCGACCCTGCGACGGCAGAGGTGGTCACCACCGTGCCGGCGGCCGATGCCGCCGACGTGGACCGTGCCGTGAAGGCGGCGCGCGCCGCCTTCGAGTCGCGCGAGTGGGGGGCGGCCCGCCCGGTCGATCGCGAGCGCTGGCTCCTGAAGCTGGCCGATCTGCTCGAGGCGCACGCGGCCGAGTTCGCCGAGCTCGAGACCATCGACAACGGTAAGCCGCTCGTCATCTCGCAGCGCGTGGACGTGCCGTCGGCGGTGGACTTCGTGCGCTACTGCGCGGGGTGGGCCACCAAGATCGAGGGCACGACGGTGGAGCCGTCGCTGCCCGGGTTCCGGAAGAACGAGTTCTTCGCCTACACGCGCCGCGAGCCCGTCGGGGTTGTGGGCGCCATCATCCCCTGGAACTTTCCGCTGCTGATGGCCGTGTGGAAAGTCGGGCCGGCGCTCGCGACCGGGTGCGCGATCGTGCTCAAGCCCGCCGAGGACACGCCGCTCACCGCGCTGCGCCTGGCCGAGCTCGCGCTCGAGGCCGGGTTCCCGCCCGGTGCCCTCAACGTCGTCACCGGCGAGGGGCCGACAGCCGGCGCCGCCCTCGCCGCGCATCCCGGCATCGACAAGGTGGCCTTCACCGGATCCACCGCGGTGGGTAAGCGCATCGGTCAGGCCGCGCTCGAGAACATGACCCGACTCTCGCTCGAACTCGGCGGCAAGTCGCCGGTCATCGTGCTCGACGACATCGACCCGGCGGTCGCCGCCACCGGGGCCGCGAACGCCATCTTCTTCAACTCGGGCCAGGTATGCGTCGCCGGGTCACGGCTCTACGTGCAGCGCAAGGTGTACGACGCGGTGCTCGACGGCGTCAGCACCATTGCCGCCAAGATGCGCATCGGCCCCGGGATCGAGAAGGGCACGCAGCTCGGCCCGCTCGTGTCCGAGCGTCAGCTGCAGCGGGTCGAGAGCTACGTGCGCGCGGGCCTGGACGAGGGGGCGACGCTGGTGGCTGGCGGCGGACGGCACGGGACGCGCGGCTGGTTCCACCAGCCCACGATTTTCACCGGCGCCGGCCCGTCGGCACGCGTGGTGCAGGAAGAGATCTTCGGCCCCGTGCTGGTGGCGTCGCCGTTCGACGATGTGGACGAGATCGCCGCGCTCGCCAACGGCACCGCCTACGGCCTGTCGGCCAGCATCTGGTCCAACGATCTCAAGCGCGTGCATCGGCTGATTCCGCGGATCAAGGCCGGCACGGTGTGGGTGAACTGCCACGGTCTGCTCGACAACGCACTGCCGTTCGGCGGCTACAAGCAGTCGGGCATCGGCCGCGAGATGGGGCGCGCGATGATCGACCTCTACACCGAGACGAAGTCGGTGCTGATGATGCAGTAGGGCGGGTAGGGCCGACGCCCCGCAGTGCGGCGCTTGTCGGCCGGTCTCACGACCCAGAGCCGTTCCATGAGGCGGGTCTAAAGACCCGCGGCCACGTGCGCTAGGGGTGGTCCCGGCCCATCGAGATGAGGTCAGCTGCGGCGGTGTGTGAGGTACCTGTCCCACCTGCTCACCTGCCTACCTGCTACCATCGTCCGCCATGTCTGAATCGGACGACTCCGTCCTCGTCGCCTTCGGCGAGTTCGTGAAGGCCCAGCGGCGGCTGGCGCAGGTGTCGCAACGCAACCTGGCGCGCATGTCGGGCGTCTCGGATTCGTATCTCAGTCAAATCGAGCGCGGCAACTACCGGCCGTCGCCGCAGGTCGTGAAGGCGCTCGCCCAGGCGTTTGGCCTCAAGCCGGAGCAGCTCTACACGATGCTCGGCTTCATGGACGAGGAGAGGGACGACACCCGGCCGACCGTCGAACAGGCCATCCAGCTCGATCCCAAGCTCGAGGCGACACAGAAGGATGCATTAATCCGGGTTTATCGCTCCTTCCTCGAGAAGGCCTGATCGCGGGCTTTCGTTGACAACGGTTTCCGCATGGGCAACCATCTGCCCCCTGACGCCGGGCGTCTCCGCGCGTCGTGCGGCGGAGACTGGCCATGGCGACCGACAAGACCGAGGAGTTCCAGAAGCAAGCGAGGGAAGTGCTGCGGGCCCAGCAGGAGGCCTATCTGAACGCCGTCAAGGCGTGGCGCGAGGCCGTCGCGGCCGGACAACAGAGCGTGCCCTGGCCCCAGTTCCCGAAGATCGACATGATGCCAACCCCGGCCGAGGTGGCCGAAGCCTCCTACGCCTTTGCGGCCAAACTCCTTGCGGACCAGAGCCGCTTCATGGAGGAGTTGAGCCGGGCGATGGCGCCGCCCGACAAGAAATCCTGACCTCAGTCCGCTGAGAGGTTCCCATGACGGATCTCTCCCGTCGTCCCTGGCTCGACCTGTATCAGGCCGTTCCCTCCACGATCACACCGCCGGCCGAGACCGCGCTCGACATGTTCAGGGCCACGGCGCGCCGTGGCGGCGACGCCGCGCTGGCGTATTACTTCGACCAGCCCGTCACGGTGCACCAGTGCGACGTGATGTCGGACGCGCTGGCGGTGGACCTGCAGCGCCGCGGCGTCGAGCCGGGCGATCGCGTGGCGATGTACCTGCAGAACATCCCGCAGGTGCTCATCACGGTGCTCGCGGCGTGGAAGTGCGGCGCCGTGATCGTCCCGTGCAACCCGATGCTGCGCGAGCGCGAGCTGGCGAAGATCCTGTCGGATTCGGGCAGCCGCGTCATCGTGTGCCAGGAGGATCTGTTCGCCGAGGTCGCGCGGACGACCCTGCCGTCCACGGCGGTGCAGCACACGATCACGACCTCGCCGCTCGACTTCCTGCCGCCAGACGCGCCGCTGCCGCCGGTGCTCGCGGGCATCATCCGCGCGCGCCACCCGGAAGTGCCCGACCTGCTCGACATCGTGCACCGCTACCACGGCCTCGCGCCCGAACCAGTGGAGCTCACTGGCGACGACGTGGCGTTCATGGTCTACACCTCGGGCACGACCGGTGCGCCGAAAGCGGCGATGAACACCCACCGCAACGTGGTGTTCGCCACCGCCGTCTACGAACACTGGATCGGCCTGACGCAGGCCGACGTGATTCTGGGATTGGCACCGCTCTTCCACGTGACCGGCCTCATCGGCCACGTCACGCTGGCGATGCTCACGGGCAGCCCGCTGGTCCTGTTCTACCGCTTCGACGCCGCCCAGGCGGTGAAGCTCGCGCAGCAGCACCGCGCCACCTTCACGGTGTCGGCGGTCACGGCCTTCATCGCCCTGCTCAACAGTGACGCGATGAAAGGCGCCGATCTGTCCGCGATGAGCAAGGTCTACACCGGCGGCGCGCCCACACCGCCGGGAGTGCTGGCCGAGTGGCACGAGCGCACCGGCGTGCGCATCCAGCCGATGTACGGCCTGACCGAGGCTACCTCCCCCACGCACATGACGCCGCACGGTGTGGTACCGCCGGTCGATCCGCGCACGGGCGCCATGTCGGTGGGCGTGCCGGTGTTCAACACCGACGTCCGCATCGTCACCGACGCCGGCGTCGATGCCGGGCCGCGCGAGATCGGTGAACTGCTGATCAGGGGGCCGCAGATCATCCCGGCCTACTGGCAGAAGCCGGAGGAAACCGAGAAGTCGCTGCGCGGAGGCGAACTGCGGACCGGCGACGTCGGGTTCTTCGACGAGCAGGGCTGGTTCTACCTGGTCGATCGTGCCAAGGACATGATCGTGGCGTCGGGCTTCAAGGTGTGGCCGCGGGAGGTGGAGGAGGTGCTCTACCTGCACCCGGCCGTGCGCGAGGCCGCCGTGATTGGCGTGCCCGATCCGTACCGCGGTGAAACCATCAAAGCCGTCATCAGCTTGAAGCCCGGCTTCCAGGTGAGCGAGAGCGAAATCAAGGCGTTCGCGCGCGAGCGCATGGCGGCCTACAAGTACCCGCGCTTCGTCGAGATCATCGACGAGTTGCCGAAGACCACGAGCGGCAAGATCATGCGCCGCCTGTTGCAGACGACCACGCGCGAGGCCGTGCCGTTGCGCGGGGTCGAGCTGGCGCCGGTGTCGTACCCGCAGTTGCGCGCGGCGCTCGAGGCGCGCGCCGTGCTCGAGGTCGGCGCCACCTGGCTGCGTCTCAGCCGCGGCTCGGTGCCGCGCTCCACCGCCGAGAGCCTGTACGAACGTCTGCAGACGATGACGTCGCACCTCGAGGAGACCGGACGGTTCGTGGACCGCGACAAGTTCCTCGCCGCCAACGAGGCGTATCACTCGACGGTGGTGGGGCTGGCGCAGAACGAGCACCTGTCGCAGGGATTCCAGCAGCTGCGGCTGCGCGAGCTGCTGGCATCGGCGCTCAAAGGCACCGACAGCACGCCCGAGACCGTGATCTCGGCGCACGAGAACCTGGCGGACTCGATTGCCGCCGGCGATACCAAGGGCGCGGTGAAGGCCATCCTGTCGTGGGGGCAGACCTCGCGCGCCACTCTGCACGAAGTGTTGGGTGGCGATGCGGAAAATGGCGGCGGCGAGCTGCCGCCCATGCGCGTCGTCGACGAGGTGTCGGCGGTCGCGGCCAAGGAGCAGGGAAGCCTGGCCGGCGACGTGGACGCCCTGGTCTCGGCACTCGATGCCCGCGCGGCGCTCGAGATCGGCATCACGCAGGCGTTGGCCGACTGGCTGAGCACCGAGGCCGAGCGCGACGCCCTGGCCGCGCGCCTGCGCGCCTTCACACCGCTCGTCCGCGGGACGACCCCGGCGCACGTGTCGCGCTACATCCGCGCCTCCGATTCGTTCCACCGCATCTACATCAGCCTGCTGCGCAACCCGGTGCTGTTCGAGATCTACAACGCGATGGACCTGCCGGAGCTGATGCGCCGGGTGCTCGAGGTCGCGCCGGTCTCGATCCGCGAGGTGTTCGACGACCACAAGGCGTGGACCGACGCGCTGCGCAGCGGCGATGTGGATGCCACCTGCGCCGCCATGACCGCCAAGGCCAATCGCGTCCGCGCCGCGCTCGCCACCCTCCTCAGCGAGTCGCAGGCCGGCGGCGCCGCCGCCGTCGCCTAGTGGCCGCTCTACGCGCGCCAACAGGCGCGGCGGCCTGAGCGGAAGGATGTGTGTCTCGCGCTGAAGACCCGCAGCCACCTACCCCGGCCGCGGATTCGCTCGTTTTCTCGGGCGAATCGGCTGTGCTTGACGCGGACCGCAGATGCGTTGCATACTACGCACATCGCAACCCGCTGCATCTGAAAGGACCGTACGATGTCTGAATACGTCAAGCTTGCCACCGGCGCTGGTGACCAGTTCCTTACCGCGCTCGCCGAGGGTCAGGAAGCCTTCCTGAAGTCGGTGACTGCTTTCTCCTCGTGGGCGCCCACGCCTGTCCCGGCTCCGGCGGTTGCACTGCCGTTCGCGGCCGAGCTGCCCACCCCCAAGGAAGTCGTCGAGGCCAATTTCGCCTTCGCTTCGAAGCTTCTCAAGCAGCAGAAGGACTTCACCGAGAAGCTCCTCGCGGCCACCGCGCCCGCCAAGTAAGTCCCATTCCCCAGGCTTTCCGCTCGGTAGCCGGGGCGAGGCTCACCCTCGCCGCGGCTGCCGGTAAGATACCTCCCGCTTCGGAGTGCGCCGTGACGCTGACCGCTGACGGCAAGACCGCGAAAGATCCGACGCTGGTCGAGCGATGGCTCGAGGATCAGCGCGAGTGGCAGCGCACCGCCATGTCGTATCTCGATTCGATGGTCAAGAACGAGGATTTCCTGGTGCACCTCGGGAACGCCATGCGCGGCTCCCTGCTCGCCGGAAAGCCCTATCCCACGGCGGATCCTGCTGCCCAGCCCGCGGCTCAAGAGGCCCCCGCCGACGATCGATTGGATCGAGTACTGTTCGCGCTGCACCAGATCCAGGGGCAGCTGACGGACCTGCGCATGGCCCTCGACGATCTGCGCCGGAACGGGAAGGGGTCGCCGTCGAAGATGCCAGCGACACGTCCGAAAGCGAAGGCCACGAAGCGCCCAAAGCGCCCCGCCCCAGTGGCGGCGCGCAAGGCACGCCCGGGTAAATCCAGGTCCCGGGGGTGAGTGGCGATGACGAGGAGCGCGAACTCGAGGCGCTCCTCGAGCTGTCGCGTCGTGGGCGAGCCAAGCTCGAACGGCTTCACGAAGTTCTGACTTCGCCCGGCCACTACGGCACGGGCGCTACGCCATCGGCCGTCGTCTACCGCGAAAACAAGCTGCGCCTGCTGCGTCTTCTCGACGAGCACGGGCAGCCCCGGAAAGGCCCGCCGGTACTCTTTGTCCCGGCCCCGGTCAGCCGCTACTTCATCGTCGATCTGTTGCCCGGCCGCAGTTTCGCGGGCCACGTGGCGGCAGCCGGATTCGACGTTTTCGTCATCGACTTCGGCACGCCCACCAGCGAAGACCGCTACGCGGACCTGACGTACTACGTGGACGGTCTCGTCCGGCGGTCGGTCCGCATCGTCTCGGAGCTCACTGGTCAGCCGGCCATCAACGTGGTCGGCTACTGCCTGGGCGGCACGCTCTCGCTCCTCTACGCCGCGCTATACCCCGACACCGTCGCCCGGCTCGTGCTCCTCACCACCATGGTCGATGGCGACGTGCAGGGCGGCATCGCGTGGGTGGCGCACCGGATGGGACTCGCGGGTGAAAGCTACGACACCCCGCGACTCGTCCCGGCCGCCGAGGTGAAAAGCTGGTTCGAGATGCTGGCTCCCGGCTCGAACAGCCTGGTGGGACGCGTGACCGATCTCTGGGATCGCCTGGACGACCCGGCAGCGCGCCTGCGCGATGTGCGCACGATGGCGACCTGGGTGGACGACGTTGTGCCCGCTCCCGGCAGACTTCTGGCCGAGTTGTACAAAAAATTCGGGCCGGGCCGTAACGGGCTCATGACAGGGAGGGTACAAATCGGCGACCGCATGGTAGAGTTGGCCGCCGTTCGTATGCCGGTGCTGTCGGTGTCGGCGGAAAAGGATCTGATCGCGCCGCCCGAGGGGGTGGACGCAATCACGAAAGTCGTGCCGCACGCCGAGGTGCTTCGTCTTCCCGGCGGACACGTGGGGATCGTGGCCGGACGGGCGGCCGCGAGCCTATGGCAGCGGACGGTTGAGTTCCTCGCCACGTCGCGAGAGGGGGCCCATGGAACCTGAGTTCGTGTCGTGGCGCGGACACAGCGTCCACGTGAAGGTGACGGGCCAGGGCGATCCACTCCTCTTGATTCAGGGCCTCGGCGGCAGCACCCACATGTGGACGCCGTTCGCCCAGCAGTTCCCAAATCGCCGCATCATCTGCTTTGACGTGCCGGGTACCGGGCAGTCGAGCGTGCCGTTCTCGCCGGTCTCGGTTGCCGGGATTGCCGCGCTCGCCGCAGCCATCCTGGACGAACTGCAGGTCGAGATCACCGACGTCATCGGGTTCTCCTACGGCGGCGCCGTGGCCCAGCAACTGGCCTTTCAGTTTCCCGACCGCATCCGCCGGCTGGTGCTCGCAGCCACGAACTGCGGACTGGGCGCCGTGCCCGGGTCGTTCAGCGCTACGGCCAGTCTCGCGACGCCGCTGCGCTACTACTCGCCCACCTACTTCGACCGCACGGCGAGCATCTCCTACGGGGGCATGACGGGGCGGGATCTGTCGATGCGGCGGCGCATGATGGCCGAGCGCCACCGCCATCCCCCGTCCGCCTACGGGTATTCGATGCAGCTGCTCGGGACGATCGGTTGGTCGAGCCTGCCGTTCCTGTCGCGCATTCCCCAGGAGACCCTCGTGATCGTCGGTGACGACGACCCGCTCATCCCGATTGTGAACGCGGAACTGCTGGCGCGCCGCATCCCGCGCGCGCGGCTGGAAATCTCCCCCCGCAGCGGCCACCTGTTCCTCTGGGACGAGGCCAAGCGCATGGCCGCGCGAATCGCGCGCTTCCTCGACAGCCACGCCGGCGCGGCGCACTTCGCCAAACCCGAACCCGTACCCGTACCGGTACCTGAACCCGTACTTGCGCCCGTACCCGTAGCCGTAGCGCAGCTCGTCTGAGGCGCGGCCTCGCCGCACGGCCCGATCGGCGTCGCGGACATAATAGGGCCGTGGCCACTGCCCCCGGCACCCGTATCTGCAACAGCATCCTCGACGCCATCGGGCACACGCCGCTCGTGCGCATCAACGCGATCACGAGGGGCGTCACCGAGGCCATCGTGCTCGCCAAGCTCGAAACCTTCAACCCCGGCAACTCGATCAAGGACCGCATGGCGGTGAAGATGATCGAGGACGCCGAGCGGCAGGGCCTGCTCAAGCCCGGCGGCACCATCGTCGAGGGCACCTCCGGCAACACCGGCATGGGCCTGGCCATTGCCGCGGTCATCAAGGGCTATCGCTGCGTCTTCACCACCACCGACAAGCAGTCGAAGGAGAAGATCGACGCGCTCAAGGCGTTTGGCGCCGAGGTGATCGTGTGCCCGACCGATGTGGACCCCGAGGATCCGCGGTCGTACTACTCGGTGTCGTCGCGGCTGGCGGGCGAGATTCCAGGCGCGTGGAAGGCCAATCAGTACGACAACCTGTCGAACACGGCGGCGCACTACGAGCAGACGGCGCCGGAAATCTGGGATCAGACGGAGGGCGCGGTGACGCACCTCGTGGTCGGCGTCGGCACCGGCGGCACCATCAGCGGCATCGGGCGCTATCTCAAGGAGCGCAACCCCCGCATCAAGGTGTGGGGCATCGATACCTACGGTTCGGTGTTCAAGAAGTACAAAGAGACCGGCATCTTCGACAAGAACGAGATCTATCCCTACATCACCGAGGGCATCGGCGAGGACTTCCTGCCGTCGAACGTGGATTTCGGCATCGTCGATCACTTCGAGAAAGTGACCGACAAGGACGCGGCGCTGATGACGCGCCGCCTCGCCCGTGAAGAAGGCATCTGGGTCGGCAACTCCGCCGGGTCGGCGATGGCGGGGCTGCTGCAGCTCAAGGATCACTTCCGGGCCGGCGATGTCGTCGTGGTGGTGTTCCACGATCACGGCTCGCGCTACATGGCCAAGATCTTCAACGACGACTGGATGCGCTCGAAGGGCTTCTTCGAGGTGATGGGCATGACCGCGCGCGAGCTCGTGGCCGTGGGCGGCGCGGGCGAGCTCTTCGCCGTGGAGGCGACGCGGCCGGTCGAGGACGCGGCCAAGCTGATGAGCACCCACGATTTCTCGCAAGTGTCGGTCACCAAGAACGGCCGTCTTGTCGGCTCGCTCAACGAGACGCACCTCTACGAGGAGCTGGTGGGCAACCCGGACATCCGCAAGCGGCCGGTCGAAGACATCATGCAGCAGGCGTTTCCCTTCGTGGACATCTCGACGCCAGTCGAACTGCTCGCGACGATGATCAGCCCGCAGAGCCCAGCGGTGCTGGTCCGCGACTTCAAGACCGACAAGACGTTCATCATCACGCGCTCGGACATCATCCGCGTGCTCATGTAGCCAGCGATCTTCGAGCCCTCGCACCCGCGGTAACCGCCGCTGGAGCGCGCTGGCGACGGCTTCACGCGACAGACGCGGACGATTCCCCGGCGCCGCGGACTAATTCGCGTTGACACCGCGTGATCGCCCGGAAATCCACGGGCATCATGTGGCCGTCCGCTTGCAGCACATCCGGTAACTCGCGTTTCAGCCACCCCGAAGGAGGCTGTCATGTTCGACCTGATTACCGGAAGAGCGACACACCTGCCCCGCAACCAGAGCCTGCCGCTGGTGGTCTCGATGGCCGGTCAAGTGACGATGGTGGGGCTCGTAATCGTGCTCCCGCTGCTCTGGGTGACGGACCAACTGCCCGAAATGCCGACCATGATGGCCTTCGTGGCGGCTCCACCCGTCCCGCCGCCGCCCCCGCCGCCCGCGGCACCAGTAGCCGCGACGAGGAAGGCACCTTCGCCTCCGGCGACGCCGCCTGCGCCTGGTCAGCTGGTCGCGCCGATCGAGGCCCCACGAACCATCGAGGTGGAGACGGCTCGGGGCGTGGATGAGGGCGTTCCCGGCGGCGTCGAAGGCGGCATTCCCGGTGGTGTCGTCGGGGGCGTCGTGGGCGGCCTGCCCGAGGCGCCACCGCCGCCGCCACCAGCGCCCGAACCGGCGCGTCCCGCCGGCCCCGTTCGTCTGGGCGGGCAGATTCATACGCCCGCGCTGGTGCGACGTGTCGAGCCCAACTATCCGCCGTTTCTCGCCAACGCTCGCATTCGCGGCGTCGTGATTCTGGAGGCCATCGTCAACGAAGAGGGCGCGGTCGCGGACGTCAAGGTACTGCGGTCGGTCCATCCGCTCCTCGATCGCGAAGCGATGTTCGCGGTTCGGCAGTGGCGATATTCACCGCTGCTGTTGAACGGGATTCGTGTCCCGTTCGTCCTCACGGTCACGCTCTCGTTCAGCCTTCAAGAGCCGTCGTCTTAGCTGCTGCGCGCTAGGTCTGGCGGCCACCGCGGCGATAGAGGACGTAGCTGAAGCGGCCGTGCAGCCAGCTTTCGTTGGTCAAGTCGTCCCGTTTGCTGTCGATGTGCTCGTCGAGCACGTGCGCGTAGTGGCCTCCGAGCCGCGCCACCTCCTGGGCCAGCCGCTCCTTGGTGTGCTCCATCAGCGCGGTGTAGCTGCGCTCCCACAGCTCGCCGGAGCGCTCAATCGACCCGGCGACGCGATCGCTCGTCGCCTCGATGACATGCTCGTGCAGCACCTCGCCGTCGAGCGGGGGAAGCTCACGATGCCAGTAGACGATCTGGGGAGACCCGGAGTGGGACGTCGGCACGCGGGCATTCTATAGCGCTGGCCCGGCCTGCCGACGCGGGTGCGGAGGGCTCGGCCGCGGTAACATCCGCTGAGTGTCCGGGAAGACCGTTACCGCCCTCGTCCTTCTGGTGGTGCTCATGACGCTGCACGGAAGCGCGGCCGAGGATCCGCGCGTCCTCCGCCGCGTCGACCATCTCGTGTACGCCGTGCCCGATCTGGATGCCGGCATCGCCGATCTCGAACGGCGTCTTGGCGTGCGCGCGGCGCCGGGCGGGCAGCATCCCGGGCGTGGCACGCGCAATGCGCTGATCGCGCTGGGGCCCGAGTCTTACCTCGAAATCCTCGCGCCCGATCCGGCGCAGCCGGCGCCCACAGGGGGCCGGTGGTTCGGCGTCGATCCGGCAGTGCCAGCGCGGCTGGCGGGATGGGCGGCGAAGGGCGCCGATCTGCCTCGCCTGGCAGCCGCGGCGGCGCAACGCGGCGTGCCCTTGGGGCCGGTCGTGGCCGGGTCGCGCCAGCGTCCCGACGGCGCCACCCTGCGCTGGACGCTCACGGATCCCGGAGTCTCGCCCGCGCTCAGCCTGGTGCCATTCCTCATCGACTGGGCCGACAGTCCCCATCCCGCGGCGACGGCGCCGCGGGGGCCGGTGCTGGTGACGCTGCGCGCCGAGCATCCGCGGCCGGAGCTCGCGCGCGAGCCGCTGGCCGCGCTCGGAATCGATCTGCCCGTCGACTCAGGACCACGGCCGGCGCTGGTGGCCACGCTGCGCACGGTGTCGGGCCTCGTGGAGCTGCGCTGATGCCGTCGATCATGAGTCACGCCGTCGTGGCGTCCAGCCTGGGAGCCGCAGGAGCGCCCGATCGACCCATGCCGGCACGCTACTGGGTCGCGCTCGCCATTCTGGCGGCGGCACCGGATGCCGACGTGATCGCCTTCTGGCTGAACGTGGACCGCGGCAACATCCTGAGCCATCGCGGGCTCACGCACTCGCTGCCGTTCGCCGCCATCGCCGCCGCGCTGGCGGTGCGCGTGCTTTTCCGCGACCGCGAATGGCACTCCTCGTGGCCGCGCCTGTGGGTGCTCTACTTCGCCGGCATGGCCTCGCACGGGGTGCTCGATGCGCTCACCAACGGCGGGCAGGGCATTGCGTTCTTTGCGCCGCTGTCGGCTGCGCGATGGCATTTCCCGTGGCAGCCGATCCTGGTGTCGCCCATTGGGGTCGGCGCATTTCTCTCCCAGTACGGTTTCCAGGTCCTGTTGAACGAGATGCTGTGGCTGTGGCTGCCGTCGCTGCTCGTCGCGACCACGGTGCGGCTGGCGCGCCGCCGCTCCAGCCGGACCAAAGCCATCGCGGCGTGATGCCGCCTCCACAGGGGGAGCCATGCGACGTATCCTGACGCTTGCGTTGATGACGATGCTGCCCGCCGGCTGCTCACCCGCGGATCCTCAGGCCGCGCGCCTCACCTACCCGAAGGCCACGACCGGCCAGGTCGTGGACGACTACGGCGGCACGAAAGTGCCCGATCCGTACCGGTGGATGGAGGCGCTCGACTCGAAGGAAGTGGCGGACTGGGTGGCGGCGTCGAACGCCATCACCGAGCCCCACCTGAAAGGCCTGCCGCTCCGCCAGCACTTCTCGAGCCGGCTGACCGAGCTGTGGAACTATCCGCGCGTGGGCCTGCCCTACATGGTCGACACCGGCGCCCTGTTTTACGCGCGGAACTCCGGGCTTCAGCGCCAGGCGCCGGTGTATACGCGGACCTCGGCGTCGGCGGCCGCGAGGATGGTGCTCGACCCGAATGTCATCTCGGAGGACGGATCGCTGTCGGTGGGGCAGTGGTCGCCGTCGCCCGACGGGTCGCTGCTCGCCTACGGGCTCGCCGAGGGCGGCGCCGACTGGCGCACCGTCAAGATCCGCAACGTGACAACCGGTCAGGACCTCACCGACGAAGTGCGCTGGATGCGCTTCTCGGACATGTCGTGGACCAAGGACAGCAAAGGGTTCTTCTACTCGCGCTATCCCGAGCCTCCGAAGAACAAGGTGCTCGAGGCGGCGCTCGCCAACCACGCGCTCTACTACCACCGCGTCGGCACGCCTCAGTCGCAGGACGTGCTCGTCTATGCGCGGAAGGATCTGCCAGAGTGGACCATCGGTGGGTCGGTTTCTGAGGACGGCCGTTACCTCTTCGTCCTGATGTACCAGGGCGCCGACAACAAGAATCGGCTGTACTACGCCGACCTCGGCGACCCGAAGGCGCCGAAGGTGAACGCGCCTGTGCAGGCGCTGGAGGAGTCTGGCGAGGCGGAGTACCTGCCATTCGGTACGAGCGGCTCGACCGTGTTCGTGCGTACCGACAGGCACGCCCCCAACCGGGCGATCGTGACGACGGTGCTCGGCGCGCCAGGGAAGGTCGCGTGGAAGACCATCGTGCCCGAGGGCAAGCAAGCCATCGAGAGCATCGCCTTCATCGGTGGCCGGGTCCTGGCGCAGTATCTCGTGGACGTGCAGAGCCGCTTGTCCATGTTCGGGCCCGACGGCGCGCCACTCGGCGACGTGGCGCTGCCGGGCACGGGCACTGTGGGGGGCGTCAGCGGCCGTGGCGATGATCCGGACATCTGGTACGCCTTTACGTCGCCACTGGCGCCGACGACGATTCACCGCTTCGACCACCGCGCCGGCACCGACACGTCGTTCGAGGCGGCGACGCCGCCCATCGACACGAGCGCCTACGAGACGATGGCCCTTTTTGCCACGTCGAAGGACGGCACCAGGGTGCCGCTCTTTCTCACGGCCAAAAAGGGCATGGTCAAGGACGGCAACCATCCGACGATGGTCTACGGCTACGGCGGGTTCTCCGTCAGCGTGCTGCCGGCGTACCGGCCCGACGTCCCCGCGTGGCTCGAGCGCGGCGGCATCTGGGTGACCGTGAGCCTGCGGGGCGGCGCCGAGTACGGCGAGGCCTGGCACGAGGCCGGCATGGTGGACCGCAAGCAGAACGTGTTCGACGACTTCATTGCCGCGCTCGAGTTCCTGGTGCGTGAGAAGTACACGTCACCTGTGCGTCTCGGCATCATGGGCGACTCCAACGGCGGGCTCCTGGTCGGGGCGGTGATGGAGCAGCGACCGGATCTGATGGCGGTGGCGCTGCCAGGCGTTGGCGTGATGGACATGCTGCGTTTCGATCAGTTCACGGGCGGGCGGTATTGGACGACCGAGTACGGCTCGGCGGCGAACCCGTCGCAGTTTCCGTTCCTGTTCAAATACTCGCCGCTGCACAACCTGAAGCCGGGCACGTGCTATCCGGCGACGCTCATCACCACCGCCGACCACGACGATCGGGTCGTGCCGAGCCACTCGTTCAAGTTCGCGGCGGCGCTGCAGGCGGCGCAGGGCTGCGACAAGCCAGTGCTGATCCGGGTGGAAGTACAGGGGTCGCACGGCTACCGGCCCACCGACAAGCTGATTGCGGAACGCGCGGATCAGTGGGCGTTTTCCGCCGCGAACATGGGCGTGAAGTGATCGGGTTTCTTCGTGGGGGCCGGCTTCAGCCGGCCCAGGCAGGCCGCCTGAAGGCGGCCCCTACATCCTCTCCGCACCGCACCGTGGACGGGCCGCACTTCTCGAGAGTGACGTGAAGACCATCGGCATCGTCGGTGGCATCGGCCCCGAGTCGACCATCGACTATTATCGGCAGCTGCTCGCACGGGCGCCCGAGATCGCTGGAACGCGGTCGCCGCAGATCGTGATCAACAGCGTGGACTTCTGGGCGATGCGCCGGCTGCTTGACGCGGGCGACGACACGGGCCTGGTCGACATGCTGGTGCGCGAGATCGACGTGCTGGCGGGCGCCGGTGCCGCGCTGGCAATCATCGCCGCCAATACGCCCCACATGGTGTTCGACCGCGTGCAGCCACGTGCCGCGCTCCCGCTCGTCAGCATCGTCGAGGCGACGCGCGAGGCGGCGGCGGCGCAGGGGCTGCGACGGCTCGGGCTGCTGGGGACGCGGTTCACCACCCAGGCGCGTTTCTATCCGGACGTGTTCGCCGCGCGCGGGCTCGAGATCGTGGTGCCGGAGAAGCCCGACCTCGAGTACGTGCACGACAAGTACATCGGTGAGCTCGTCGAGGGCCGGTTCCTCGATTCGACGCGCGAGGGGCTGGTGGGCGTCATGCAGCGCATGCGCGACCACGCCGGCATCGACGGCGTCATTCTCGGCGGCACCGAACTGCCGCTCATCCTGCGCGACGTCCCGTTCCCGCTGCCGCTCCTCGACACCACGCGCATCCACGTCGATGCCGCCCTTCGGGCGGCTACCTAGGACAGGTAGGACAGGTAGGACAGGTAGGACAGGTAGGACAGGTAGGACAGGTAGGACAGGTAGGAATGGAGAGACCAGTGGGACGACCTACCCGCCCCACCTCCCCTACCCGCCTTACCGGCGCGAAGCGCCGGCCTCTCAATTCAGCTTGAGGGTGTCGCGGATCTGCTTCGCCGTCATGCCCTTCACGTAGACGGCGGTGTCGCGGTCGAACAGCTTGGCGGTGCTGAGGTTGCCCGTCACGACAGGGTCGAAGCCGGCGTCCGTGACGAGCTGCACCACCGTCTTCACCGCGGCCTGATCGTCACCCGCCACGGGGATACCGAGCTTCTCGCCGGCGCGGTGCGCGTCGCGCTCCACCTGCACGAAGCTGAGGGCGTTGAACGCGCGCACCAGCTTCACACCCGGCAGATAGGCCGCCGAGGCGACGCCAGTGCCCTTGGCCATCGCGTCGTTGGCCATCGGGCCGTCGCGATCCTCGCGCGGGTTGCCGCACTCGATCACGACCTTGCCCTTCATCTGTGCCGCGTAGTCCTTGCCCACCTGCGGAAGGGCGCCATAGGGCACGGCAATCAGGATGACGTCGCCGAACGCGGCGGCGTCCTGGGGCAGTCCGGCTTTGGCATTCGGGCCGGCCTTCGCGACCAGATCCTTGAGCTGCTCAGGATGGCGCGAGGAGAAGAACACCTGGTGGCCGGCCTTCGCGAAGAGGACGCCAAGGGCGCCACCCTGACGGCCGGAGCCGATGAAGCCGATCTTCAGGGGCTTTGACTGCGCCCACGTGGGAAGGGATCCGGCCGAAAGGGCCGCAGCGGCGGCCGCGGTGGTGACGAGGAACTGCCGACGCGACTGTCTACTGCTCATGGCCGGGCTCCTTAAAGGATGGGCCACCTAAAGGTGGCCCCTACGTGCGCCGGCCGGGTGGAACACCCGGCCCGCTGCCGCGAAGCGGCAGCCAAAAGATACTGTCAGCGAGGCGCAGCCCTCAAGTAGCGAGGGCGGAGCCTCGCCCTATTCGATGGCCTTGACGATGTCCTCGACCACCTTCTTGGCGTCGCCGAACACCATCATCGTGCGGTCCATGTAGAAGAGCGGGTTGTCGATGCCGGCGTAACCCGACGCCATCGAGCGCTTGTTCACGATGACGGTTCGGGCCTTGTGCGCCTCGAGGATGGGCATGCCGTAGATGGGGCTGCCCGGCGTCTCGGCGAGCGGGTTCACGACGTCGTTGGCGCCGAGCACGAAGGCCACGTCGGTGGTGCCGAAGTCGCCGTTGATGTCTTCCATCTCGGCCACCTGGTCGTAGGGTACCTCGGCCTCGGCGAGCAGCACGTTCATGTGCCCGGGCATGCGGCCGGCCACGGGGTGAATCGCGTAGCGCACGTTCACGCCCTTGGCCGAGAGCTTGTGCGCCATCTCCTTCACCGCGTGCTGCGCACGCGCGACGGCGAGGCCGTACCCCGGCACGATGATCACGCTCTCGGCGTTGCCGAGCAGGAAGGCGACGTCGTCGGGCGAGCCCGAGCGCACGCTCTTCTGGGCGCCGCCCGCTGCCACGGCGCCCTCGGCCGCGCCGAAGCCGCCGAGGATGACGCTGAAGAACGAGCGGTTCATCGCCTTGCACATGATGTAGGAGAGGATCGCGCCCGACGAGCCGACGAGCGAACCGGCGACGATGAGCAGCGGGTTGTTCAGCGAGAAGCCGATGCCGGAGGCCGCCCAGCCGGAATAGCTGTTCAGCATCGAGATCACCACCGGCATGTCGGCGCCGCCGATCGGGATGATGACGAGCACGCCGAGGACGAACGCGATGGCCGTCATGATGAGGAACGGCGGCCACTTCGCGTCCGGCGACGCGATGAAGAACGCGATCCCGAAGCCGATCATCGCCACGAACATCAGCAGGTTGATCATCTGCTGACCCTTGAACACGATCGGCGCGCTCGAAAACAGCCGAAACTTGTTGCCGAGGCCAGCCAGCTTGCCGAACGCGATCACCGAGCCCGAGAACGTCATCGCGCCGATGAACGTGCCGAGAAACAGCTCGATGCGGTTGCCGGCAGGAATCGGGTCTTCCAGGTTGAACGCCGTCGGGGTGCTGACCACCGCCGTGGCGATGAGCACGGCGGCGAGGCCCACCAGCGAGTGCATCGCGGCCACGAGCTCCGGCATCTGCGTCATCTCGACGCGCTTGGCCGCATACCAACCGACGACGCCGCCCACCGCGAGGGCGCCGAGCGAGAACCACACGTTCTGGGTGACCGCGAAGGTGACCAGCACCGCGATCACCATGCCGACGATGCCGAAGCGGTTGCCCTGGCGCGCCGACAGCGGATGCGAGAGGCCTTTGAGGGCGAGGATGAACAGGACGCTCGCGACGAGGTAGAGAAGGGCGACCTGGTTGGGGGACAGCAGGGTGGCGGTCGCCATTACTTCTTCGGTTCCTTCTTCTTGAACATTTCGAGCATGCGCTCGGTGACGAGGAACCCGCCGAAGGTGTTGATGGCGACGAGCACGACGGCTGCCGCGCCCAGCATCGAGCCGAGGCCGCCGCCGGCGCCGGCGGCGAGGATGGCCCCGACGATGATCACCGAGCTGATGGCGTTGGTCACGCTCATGAGCGGCGTGTGCAGCGCCGGGGTCACGGTCCAGACCACGTGATAGCCGACGAAGACAGCCAGGACGAAGACCGTCAGATTGGTGATGAGTGGATCGACCGCGACTCCGTGCACGTCAGCTCCTCGCAGGGACGCCGTCGGCGCACACGAGCGTGCCGGCGATGATCTCGTCGGACCGGTCGATGCGGAACTCGCCCGTCTTGGCGTCGAACAACAGGTTGACGAAGTTGAGCAGGTTGCGCGCGTAGAGCGCGCTCGAATCGGCCGCCATCTCGGAGGGCAGGCTGGAGGGTGCGACGATCTTCACGCCGTTCTTCATCACCACCTGATCGGCCACGCTGAACGCGACGTTGCCGCCCTGTTTCACCGCGAGGTCCACGATGACCGAGCCCGGTTTCATCGCCGCGATCGTCTCCTCGCTCACGAGTCGCGGGGCGGGGCGCCCGGGGATCAGCGCCGTGGTGATGACGATGTCCGCGGCCTTGGCGCGCTCCTGGATGAGGGCGGCCTGCCGCTTCTTGTAGTCGTCGCTCATTTCGCGGGCGTAGCCGCCCGCGGTTTCCTGGGCCTTCAGCTCTTCTTCCGAGAGCGTCACTTCGACGAACTTGGCGCCGAGCGACTCGACCTGTTCTTTCACCGCCGGCCGCACGTCGAAGACCTCGATGACCGCCCCGAGGCGCTTGGCCGTGGCGACGGCTTGCAGCCCCGCGACGCCGGCGCCGAGGATGAGCACGCGTGCCGCCTTGACCGTGCCTGCGGCCGTCATGAGCATCGGCATGAAGCGGCCGTACTCGTATGCCGCTACGAGCACCGCCTTGTAGCCGGCGATGTTGCCCTGGGACGACAGCACGTCCATGGCCTGGGCGCGCGAGATGCGCGGCAGCAGCTCCATGGCGAACGCCGTGACGCCGGCCGCCGCCATGCCGTCCACGCCCTCGTGGGGCGCCAGCAGGCCGATGAGCAGGCTGCCCTTCTTGAGCAGGGGCAGCTCCTGCGCCTCGGGGCGCCGGACTTTCAACACGATGTCGGATTGGCCGTAGACGTCGGCGGCGCCGGGGACGATGCACGCACCGGCCGCTTCGTAGTCGCTGTCGCGAATGGCGGCGCGCTCACCCGCACCGGCCTGGATGATCACGGCGTGGCGGCCGCCCGCCACGAGTTTTTTCACGGTTTCCGGGGTGGCAGCCACACGTGCTTCGCCCGGGTAGATTTCGGCTGGTACGCCGATGTGCATCGAGTTGAACCCCTGTCGAGTGACCCGTGAGGTGCCGCCCGGATTCAACTCCGCATCGGCCACAAGGTTGCAGCTCGTTATTCTATCGGATCATTGCGGGCCGCACCGAACGGCGGTTCTGGCGGGGAACGCTTCGGCAGGAGCAGATCAGACCTGCCAGGAGTGGATGTAACCCGGACGGGGTAATGTGGCCGCGCGTCCTCACACCCTAAACACGTGGCCGCGCGTCTTCACACCCGCCCTACCAATACGTGGCCGCAGGTCCTCACGCCCGCCCTACCGACACGTGGCCGCGGGTCTTCACGCCCGCCCTACCGACACGTGGCCGCGGGTCTTCAGACCCGCCTCACTATCGAGCCCCGAACGTATCGCAGCTGTCGATCTGACCGCTCTCGAGGCCGCGCCGCAGCCACGACACGCGCTGTTCGGACGACCCGTGCGTAAAAGACTCCGGCGCGACCCGGCCCTGCGCCTGCCGCTGTAGACGATCGTCGCCGATCGAGGCCGCGGCCTTCAGCCCCTCTTCCGCATCGCCCGGGTCGAGCAGGTCGTGCTGCGCCGCGTAATGTCCCCACACGCCGGCATAGCAGTCGGCCTGCAGCTCGAGACGCACCGACAGCTGATTACCCTGGCCCTCGCTCGCCCGCTGCCGCGCCTGGTGCACGCGGTCCGACAGCCCCAGCAGGTTCTGGACGTGATGCCCTACCTCGTGGGCGACGACGTACGCCTGCGCGAAGTCGCCCGGCGCGCCGAATCGCTGATCGAGCTCCTCGAAAAAGGTGGTGTCGAGATAGACCTTGTGATCGCTGGGGCAGTAGAACGGCCCCATCGCCGACTGCCCGAGGCCGCACGCGGTGTTCGTGGCGCCCGAGAAGAGGACGAGCACCGGCGGTTCGTAAGTACTACCGTTGCTGCGAAAGATGGTCGTCCAGGTGTCTTCCGTGTCCTTGAGCACCACGCGCATGAAGCGCGTCTGCGGGTCAGTGGCCGGCTCAGCTGCCGGGCCCGGCTCGGAGTAGCCGCCATCATCTGCACCGGCGCCGCCGATGAGATCCAGCGGGTTCGTCCCGGTGAGTGCCGACACCAAGAGCAGCAGGACGAGACCGCCGATGCCCCCGCCGACGGGCAGGCCCATGCGCATCCCGCCCCCGCCCGCTCCGCGCCGGTCTTCGACGTTGCCGCTTTCGCCCCGGCCTTCCCATCTCATCGTCGCGCTCGTTTCTCAGTCCAAAAGGACTGCCTCGAGTGTTCGCTCCGCTATTATGCAAACCATGGACCTGGGGTTGGCGGGAAAGGTCGCCGTGGTCACCGGCTCGAGCAGAGGGCTGGGATTCGCGAGCGCAAAGGCACTTGCGGCCGAAGGTTGCCACGTCACGCTGTGCGCGAGGTCGCGGGAAGGTTTGCACGCCGCGGTCCACGCTATAGCCGAGACGGCCGCGCCTCCGGCCCGGCTGCACGCGGTGGAAGCCGACGTCAGCACGGCCGCCGGGGTGCGAGCGGTGATCGATGCAGCGGTTGAAACGTTTGGCGGCATCGACATCCTGGTCAACAACGTCGGCTCATCCAAGGGCACCGACCTGCTCGGCACCGGCGACGAGACCTGGTCCGAAGCAATCAACCAGAACCTCTTTCCCTCGATTCGCGCGTCGCGCCTGGCGGTGCCGTTCATGGAGCAGCGGGGCGGCGGGGCCATCATCATCATCGCGTCGATCTACGGGCGCGAGGCCGGCGGACGGATGACCTACAACGTGGTGAAGGCTGCCGAAATCAGCCTGGCCAAAGCGCTCGCCCAGCAGCTGGCGCCGTCGAACATCCGCGTGAACAGCGTGTCGCCGGGCTCGATCTCGTTCGAGGGCGGTTCGTGGTGGAAGCGGCAGCAGGAGAACCCCGCGGCGATGGCCGAGTTCGTGAAGCGCGAGATCCCGATGGGCCGTTTCGGCCGCCCGGAGGAAGTGGGGGACGTGGTCGCCTTCCTCGCCAGCCGCCGCGCCGGCTGGATCAGCGGGACATCAATCGTCGTCGACGGCTGCCAGAGTCGCGCGTTCTGACGGACGCGCGACGCCCTTTGGCCTTCGGCCTTTGGCCCGAGGCCTTCAGGGCCCGCCGTGATAGTCCCCTCGGCGGGCCGTATAGTTCCCCGAATGGCGGCTGAGGGTGCGATGCCGGCGCGGGTGATCCGGTGGATTTCCCGCGAAGAAGTGGACTGGGACGCGGTGTACGCCGAGCAGTTGCCGCGCGTCTACAACTTCTTCCGCTACCGCTGCGGCAACCCCGCCGACGCCGAGGACCTGACCTCGATCACGTTCGAGAAGGCCTGGCGTGGCCGCGATCGCTACCGGCGCGACAAGGGGGCGTTCTCGACCTGGCTGTTCACGATCGCGCGGAACGCCGCGATCGATCACTACCGTGCGCGAATGCCGATGGTGCCGCTCGGCGAGGCCGTCACCGTCGCCGCGGTGGGCACGCCTGAGGACGACAGCACGCTCCGATCCGACGCGGCGCGCCTCGGCGTGTTGCTGCAGACGCTCTCGGATCGCGACCGCGAGCTCATCGCGTTGAAGTACGGCGGCGAGATGAGCAATCGCGACATCGCGCGGGCCGTGGGACTGAGCGAGTCGAACGTGGGGACGATTCTTCACCGCGCCGTGCAGGCGCTGCGGGACCGTTGGTAGCTGCGGGTCGGCGCGGCCCGCAAAGGACGCGGACCGCGCGCAGTATCTGGCAAACCGGCTTAACGCCGGTTCGCTACTGGACCCGCGAGGGAGATGGCTATGACCGAACCAAACCTCGACGCATTGCGTCGCGACCCGGATGCGGAATTCGCCCAGCGTCTGCACGCGCGACTGCGCCAGCAGCCGATGGGCCGCACGCGGCCGGCGCGCCGCTCGTTGGCGAAGCTCGCGGCCGGTGTGGCCGTCGCCGCTGGCGTCGGCTTCGCGTTGACACTGCCGGCGGTGCGCGCGAAGGCCGCATCTTTCCTGGCGCTCTTCCGCGAGGTGAGCTTCGTGGCCGTCCCGTTCGAGCCCGACCAGGCGCTGAACCGAAAAGACGGCCTCGACATCCCGCGTCTGATCGGCGAGCGGGTGCAGGTGCTCGAGCAGAACGCCCCCGTGGCGGTGGTGTCGCGCGAGGCGGCGAGCGCCGCGGCAGGCTTCCACGTGGAGATGCCGACGGTTCTCCCGGACGCCACCGTTCTCACCGAGATCAAAGTGAGCGGTCGCAACGTGGCGCGCGTGACGGCTGACACCACGCGTCTACGGCAAGTGCTCGACGCCCTCGGCCTTCACGACGTGGACGTGCCCGAAGAGCTCGATGGCGAGACCGCCATGATTACCATCTTGCCGATGGTCATGACCGAGTTCGCAGAGGGCGAGCGCCGCGCCAACCTGATGCAGGGGCCGATTCCGGAAGTGCTGATGCCGGCTGGCGTCGACTTGGCGCAGCTCGGCGAGATCGGGCTGCGAATCATCGGCCTGCCCGCGGCGGAGGCGCGCGAGTTCGCGAAGAAAGTGGACTGGCACACGACGCTCGTGGTGCCCGTCCCGCCCACGGCGTCGCGGTTTCGGCAGGTGCTCGTCGGCAGCAGTCAGGGTGTGGAGATCGAGGGGCCGATCGTCGATCCCGAGACTCGCACCGTGAAGGGCAACTGGAACCTGCTGCTGTGGTCCAGGGGCGGGCGCGTTTACGGCATTCGCTCGACGATGCGCCTCAGCGACGTGCTGGCGATGGCGAACTCGCTCCAGTGATCGACCGCGTCATCGACGCCCGCGGGCTCCGCAAGAGTTTCGGCGAAACCCTCGCCGTCGATGACCTGTCGCTCACCGTCCGCGCGGGGGAGATTTTCGGCTTCCTGGGACCCAACGGGGCCGGAAAGACCACCTCGATCAAGATGCTGCTCGCGCTCGTCACGCCCGACGCGGGCGAGGCTGAGGTGCTGGGCGCACCCGTTGGCACTCGAGCGGCGCGCGCACGGGTCGGCTTTCTCCCCGAGCACTGCCGTTTCCACGATTCGCTGACCGCCCGAGAGCTGGTGCGCTTCCATGGCCGGCTGCACGGCCTGCGCGGCACGGCGCTCGAGACACGGATCGACCAGCTTCTGGTACGCGTCGATCTCATCGACGCGGCCGACCGTCCCCTGCGCGGCTACAGCAAGGGGATGCTGCAGCGGGCGGGGCTGGCCCAGGCGCTCGTCAACGATCCGCAGCTCGTCTTCCTGGACGAGCCGACCTCGGGGCTCGACCCGCTGGGCCGCCTGCTCGTGCGCGACATCCTGAGCGAGCTGCGCTCCCGCGGTGTCTCCGTCTTTCTGAACTCGCACCTCCTTGGCGAGGTGGAAGCCACCTGCGACCGCGTCGCGTTCGTGAAGCAGGGTTGCGTGGTGCACCAGCTCACGCTGGGCGCGACGCCGTCGTTCGAAGTGGAGATTCGCGCCCTGCCGCTCGATCAGCCCGTGCTGGAGGGGCTGGCGCGATTCGGCACCGTGGTGGGGCGGCCAGGCGACGATCGCGTGCTGCTGCGCGTGGCCGGCGATGCCGTCCTGCCCGATGTGTCCCGGTGGCTCGTGGGACAAGGCGTGCAGCTCTACGAGCTGCGCGGGCGGCGGAAGTCGCTCGAAGAGTGGTTCGTGGACGTGATGGGCGACGATCAGCGACCGGGATGACCATGCCCGCGTTGCTGACCATCGCGCACCTCACGCTCTACGACGCCCGCCGGCGCAAGATGTTGACCGCGGCGGCCCTCTGCGGCGCGCTGTTCCTCGCCGTGTTCTGGACCGTCGCCATTCTCGTCGCGCGCGACATGGAGACGAACCCGCCGACATTCCTCCAGCGCCAGATCAACCTGGTGATCCTGTCGTTATTCGGACTCTATGCCGCCAACTTCTTCTCCGTGCTGCTGGCCGCGCTGCTGCCCGTGGACGCGCTGTCGGGCGAGATCGACTCGGGCGTGATGCAGACGCTGGCGTCGAAGCCGGTGCGCCGTTCGGACATCGTGCTGGGCAAGTGGCTCGGATTCGGCGTCGTGACCGTCGCCTACTTCCTCGTGCTCGCTGGCGGTGTGCTGGCTGCGACCCGGCTGATCGCCGGCTACCAGCAGCTCAATCTCGGCATTGCGATGCCACTGATGCTGCTGGAACTCGTGCTGCTCCACACGGTGTCGATCGCCGGGGGCACCAGGCTCGGGACCGTCACCAACGGCATCATGACGCTGGGCTTCTACGGCGTGGCCTTCATCGGCGGGTGGGTGGAGCAGCTTGGTGCGCTGGGCGGGATACAGTCGGCGCGCACGGTCGGTGTCGCCCTGAGCCTGTTCAGCCCGCCGGACAGCATGTGGCGGCTCGCGGCCTATTACATGCAGCCGGAGATCCTGCGCAGCCTTGGTGCCGCGGGGCCGTTCACGGTGGCCACGGTGCCGTCGGCCCTCATGGTGTGGTGGGCCGCGGGGTTCACGGTCATCGCGCTCGCGTTCGCGGTGGTGTCGTTCCGCCGCCGTCAGCTCTGACGGCCGCCGTGCCCCGCCGCGATTCCCGTTCGGAACGTCAGGTGTTGTCTGCCAAGCACCGACGACGGCTCGATCTCCGTATTCGTAGATCTGTATAGCGAGGTTACCGGTTCGGCCAAAGGCGCGCCTATACTCTGGCCGTTCTTCGAATTACTACGCTTGGCTGGCGAAGCCGGGTCGCATCTTTGCAGCGAGCCCGCGAGATCACTCGCAGCTTGATGGTAGTTAGGCCTACCGGAAGGAGCCGAAATGGCCGACCCGACGGCGAGAATTATAGAGTTGGTGTGCGACAACTGGGCTGATTTCAGGCGGGTCTTGGAGCAGGCGGTCTACAAGCGTGGAGTCTTTACAAGCGGCGAGTTTATCTACCGAGGACAAGCCAGCGCTGCGTATCGACTGGAGACGTCATTCGACCGTTGGTATACAGGGCCGAAGGCCAAACGGCCAGGTGTATCAGATCAACTTCTGCGAGCTTTCTCGAGGGAGTGCGACGGCCACGCGGAGGTAACTCCCGAACTCTTACGTGATGAGGATCGGCTTTGGGCGCTAGCGCAGCATCACGGTTTGCCGACCCGTTTGCTCGACTGGACAATCAGTCCGTACATTGCGGCATTCTTCGCTTTCAGCTATACGTTCGACTTAGATGCAGATCTGGAAGAGTATGTAGCAGTTTGGGTCCTTGACCCCGACAACGACATCTGGACCCCCGACAGTGGTGCCTACATCCTTGATCCAGAAAAGCATGGTAACCACAGAATAAAGAAACAGGGTGGCCGTTTCACGCATCTAGTCGGCGCGTTCGACTGCCTCGAAGACTACGTGATTGAGATGGATCGGCCAGATGCGCTCAGGAAGATTCTGCTGCCCACGGCAGATATCGAGAAGGCCATGGGCGACTTGAACGCGATGAATGTCAATCACGCCACGCTCTTCCCGGGGATCGACGGATTCGCCAAAGAAGCAAAGGCCAGAATCGGGATCGACCTCAAGATCAAGGCGAAACCGAACGCCTGACCAACGAATGGAGCTGACGTGTCAGCAGCGGCTGGGCGGCTGATACAACTGAATCAGGTTTCCGCACGTGTCGGCACAGATGGCGATCGACACCGGCCCCATCTGCGTCGGCATCTTGGTGAACACGACGCCGGCCGCCTGCAGCCGGTCGACTTCTTTCCCGAGGTCCTCCACCTCGAACGCGGCCACTGGGATGCCCTGCGCGAACATCGCCTCCTGAAAAGCCCGCCCGGCCGGATTGGCATTGGGCTCGAGCGCCAGCTCGACGTCACCGGATCCTTCTGGCGACACCACAGTGATCCACCGGTACTCGCCGACCGGAATGTCGTGCTTGGACACGAATCCGAAGACGTCTGAGTAGAACCGCAGCGCCTTGGTCTGGTCGTCCACCATGAGGCTGGTCAGCTTGATGCGCATCCGCCCTCCTGCGCCGCGGGCGACGGGTCCCCGGCGGCAGCGACAGTCTGCAACGGACCGCCCCCGTTCTGCTTCTCCAGAATTGCGAGCGCGCCACCCATGAGCGACAGGCAACCCGGGTAGAGCGTCGCAACCCGGTCGTGCGCCGGCGTCGCGGCGCGGACGCGGGCCCGGTAGGCCGTCGGCGACATGCCCACTCGCCGGGCAAAGAGCGCGCTGAAGCTGCCGAGGCTCGCGAACCCGACATCGAAGCACACGTCGGTGACGGGCCGGTCGGTCAACGCCAGCAGCCGCCGCGCCCGCTCGATGCGCGCCGCGATGCGGAGCTGGTGCGGCGTGTCGCCGAAGATGGCCCGGAAGCGTCGGATGAATTGAAACGGCGAGAGCCGGGTCCGGGCTGCGGCCTCGCGCACGGTGACACCTGACGAGCGCAGCAGCGCTCGCGCCCGGCAGAACTCGGCGAGCGCATGAGCGGTGACGTGCCGCGACGGTGGCGGCATGTCTCTACCGGCGTTGTCCTACCGCGATGAGCGACAGCCCGATCGGCGGCGGCAGCAGGCGCTCGAGCGGCAGCGCCCACGGAGCGATGAAGGTGTCGAACACGCGCACCTGCGCCAGGCTGTGGCGGCGCGTCTTGAGGACGTGGGCATTGAACATCCACCCGAGCAGCCCGATCGGGTTCGAGTAGCGCAGCGTCAGGAGGTCGAGCCCTGCGGCGGTGAAGGCGGCTCCCAGCGACGCCTTCGAGTAGCGCCGGTGGTGACCCAGCTCGGCGTCGAGCGGCCCGTACGCGGCCTGCACCGCGGGTACCCACACCAGGACGCGCCCACCTGGTGCCAGGGCGTCGCGGAATGTCCGCAGCGCGCCGAGGTCGTCTTCGATGTGTTCGAGGACGTTGACGCAGAAGACGGTGTCGAAGGCCAGCGCGGTGAGCTCCCCCGGGTCGCACTCCTCGAGATGGCAGGTGCGCAGGCTGAACTTCGCTTCGCCGCGCATTTCCTCGCTCACGAGCCCGGCGCAATAGGCGTTGGGCTCGATGCCGACAACGATGTCGGACACGTCGGCCAGGCGTCGGCTCATCGTGCCGATGCCGCAGCCCACCTCCAGTACCCGCCGCCCGACATGGGGTTTGAAGAGCTGGAAGAGATGCTCGGCGTACCGCTTCGCCTCGCGCATCGTTTCCAGGTCGTCAGCGGCGTACTGCTCGGCGGTCTGGGTCAGTCGTCGATCGGTATAGTCCACACACCCTCGAGGTTCGCTTGCACGGTACCATACGGCAACGACCGCGGCCAATGCGCAACCTCGTGGAACGTGTCACGCAGCTCGTGCTGCGCTGGCCGCTGCTGGCCAGCTTTATCGGCTATTGCGCCGTCACGGCGGTGCTTGGCCGGGACCTGCTCGCACACCTCTCGTCGACGATCGTGCACGATGCCGGTGACCCGCTGCTCACGGCCGCGCTGCTACGCTGGAACGCGTCGGTGCTGCCGCTGACGCACGCCTGGTGGCAGTTTCCCATCTTCCATCCCACACCCGACGCCCTGGCGTTCTCCGAGCACCTGCTGGGCCTGAGCGTGGTGGCGACGCCGATCGAATGGACGCTCCGCGATCCGCTCGCCGTCGCAAACCTGGTGACGCTGCTCACGTACCCGCTCTGCGGCCTCGCCGTCCTGCTGCTCGTCCGCCATCTCACCGGAAGTCTCGTGGCGGCGTTCCTGGCCGGACTGGCGTTCGCGTTCTCGCCCTATCGGGCCGGACAGTTGGCCCACGTGCAGATGCTCGCGACGTTCTGGGCGCCGGTCGCGCTGCTCGCGCTTCACGTCTATCTGGATTCCGGGCGCCGGTGGTGGCTGGCGATGTACGGCGGGGCGTGGCTGCTGCAGGCGCTCGCCAATCTGTACAGCATTTACTTCTTCTCCGCACTCGTCGCGTTGTGGGTGCTGTGGTTCGTGATCGCGACCCGTCGCTGGACGGCGCTGCGCGACATCACGGTAGCGACGATCGTGGCGGCGATCCCGCTCGCGCCGGTGCTCGGCATGTACGTGGCAGCGCATGCGCGGCACGGGTTCGAACGAACCGCGGGAGAAGCCCAGACCTTCAGCGCCGACCTCACCAGTCTGCTCTGTGCGCCCGCCGAAAGCTCCCTGTGGCGATGGCTTCAGGTTGGATGCCGCCCCGAGGCCACGCTCTTTCCCGGCCTCGCGCTGCTGGTGCTCGTGGGGGTCGCGATCGTGTCGTTGTGGCGCGAGGGTGCGGCCGCGCCGTCGTCGCGCGTCCTCCGCCTGGCCCGCGGGCTCCTCGTAACGACCACCGCTCTGGCCGCGCTCGCGGCGCTGAGCGTCGTGGTGTTCGGGCCGTGGCGCGTGGATCTCGGACTCGTTGGTGCCTCGGCATCGAAGGTGGACAAGCCGCTGCTCATTGCCATCGGCGCCGGCATCGTCGCCATGATGGTGTCGCGCACCGTACTCGAGGCCGCGCGGCGGCGATCGGTCGCCGGCTTCTACCTGTTCGCCGCATTCGTGATGTGGTTGTTCGCTCTCGGTCCCACGGTGATGTTCATGGGGGTCGAGAGAATCCTGCCGGGACCCTTTCAACTGCTGTTCCTGCTCCCCGGCGGCGGCGGTGTCAGGGTGCCCGCCCGTTTCTGGCTGATGGCCACGCTGTGCCTCGCGGTCGTGGCGGGCCTCGCTGCGAAGGAACTCTTGTCGCGCGGCGGCAGAGCGGCAGGTCTTGTCGCCGCGCTCCTGAGTTTGGGACTGCTGTCGGACGGCTGGGGGGCGATTTCGGCTGCACCGGCTCCCGCAACATATCCCGATCCCGGCGGCCTGATTGGTCAGACCGTGCTGGAGTTGCCCGTCGGCAACCTCAATGATTTCGCGCCGCAGTTTCTCGCCGTGGCAGGCGGTTGGCGATCGGTGAACGGCTACAGCGGCTACGAGCCGCGCTTCTACGAGGCGGTGCGACAAGGCGCGCGCTTCGAAGTGGACGGGGTGTTTCAGCCCTTTCGCGAGCGTGGAGACCTGTTCGTCATCGTCAACAGCGATCAGCCGCGTCTGCGCGCGCTCGTCGAGCGCCAACCCGGCGCCGTGTGCGTCGGGGATCGGAACGGCATCCTCCAATACCGCTTGCCACGACAGGCGGTGCGCGCCACCGCGCAGGCGATCGGTGTGCCGCGGCGCATTGTCAGCGTCACGTCGTCGTGCCCTGGTGCGCCTGCGGCGGCTGCGATCGACGGGAGGCTCGACACCGGCTGGGTGTGCGGCCCGCAAGCCGGCGTGGAGTGGTTCCAGGCTGACCTCGGGACGCCGGCCGACAACGTGGCCGCCGTGCGCTACGTCCTCGGCCAGTCGTACCGGGATTTTCCGCGCGCGCTCGTTATCGAAACCTCGCTGGACGGGCAGGTGTGGGACGCGGCCTGGAATGGTGACGTCATCGCCGCCACCATTGAAGGCAGTCTGATCGACCCGCTGAACGCGCCGGCAACCATCCCGTTTTCCCCCCGCCAGGCGCGCTTTATCCGGCTCCGCCAGACCGGAAAGGACGCCCAGGTGAATTGGGCCCTGCCAGAGCTGGAGATTCTCGCCGGCGGGTGACGATCAATTTACGAAAGCCTATTGAGACGCGGTCCGACTTCGCCTTATATTCGTCAGTCAATGTTGCCTGCCCGCCGCAGCGACCCCGCCCGCGCGCTGGCCCTCGATGCCGTCCTGGACCGGCTCACAGGAGGTCCTACGGGCCTCGAGAGCCCGGACAACCCGGACGGCTGGGTCACGGCCGTCCGCCGCCAGCCGGCGGCGCCAGGCGTCTTTGCGCCGTTTCCCGAGACCGTGGACGAGCGGCTGCGCACCGTGCTGCGCGACCGGGGCATCGAGCAGTTCTATAGCCACCAGGCCGCAGCCGCCGGGCACGCGCTCGCCGGCCGCCATGTCGTCGTGACCACGCCGACCGCGTCGGGTAAGACGCTCTGCTACAACGCTCCCGTACTCAGCACCATCCTGCGCGACCCGTCGGCGCGGGCGCTGTACCTGTTTCCCACCAAGGCGCTGGCGCAGGACCAACTGGCCGAGCTGCACGAGCTCTCGAACCGGTTGTCGCGGCCCGAAGAGCTGGAAATCGGCGTCTTCACGTACGACGGCGACACGCCACAGGATGCGCGGCGCGCCATCCGCGGCCGCGCTCACGTGGTGCTCAGCAACCCCGACATGATCCACTCGGGCATCCTGCCGCACCATCCACGATGGGCGAAGCTGTTCGAGAACCTGCGCTTCGTCGTCATCGACGAGCTGCACGCGTATCGCGGCGTGTTCGGCAGCCATCTCACCAACGTGCTGCGCCGTCTGCGCCGTCTGTGCCAGCACTACGGCTCGAATCCCACGTTCATCTGCTCCTCGGCCACGATTGCCAACCCGCGCGAACTGGCCGAGGCGCTCGTCGAGCAGCCCTTCGAGCTCGTGTCCGAGACCGGCGCGCCGCGCGGCGAGAAGGTGTTCCTCTTCGTCAACCCGCCCGTCGTCAATCAGCAGCTTGGCATCCGCCGCTCGTACCTGGCTGAAACGCGGCGCATCGCGGCGGAGTTCCTCAAGCGCAAGCTGCAGCTGATCGTGTTCGCGCAGAGCCGTCTGGCGACCGAGATCCTCACGACGTATCTCAAAGACGACTTCGCCGGTCCGCCCGGCGGTCGCGACGAGATCCGCGGCTATCGCGGCGGCTACTTGCCGCAGCGGCGGCGCGAGATCGAGAAGGGGCTCCGTGAGGGCAGCGTGCGCGCGGTGGTCTCCACCAATGCGCTCGAGTTGGGCATCGACATTGGCGCGCTCGACGTGTGCGTGATGGCCGGCTATCCGGGCACGATTGCCGCCACCTGGCAGCGTGCCGGTCGCGCCGGACGCCGCAGCGGGCGCTCGGCGGCGGTACTCGTGGCGAGCAGCGCGCCGCTCGATCAGTTCATCGTGCGGCATCCGTCGTACTTCTTCGACGCCTCGCCCGAGCACGCGCTCATCAACCCCGACAACCTGCACATCTTCGTCGATCACGTGAAGTGCGCCGCATTCGAGCTGCCGTTCACCACTGGTGAGTCGTTCGGCCGCCACGACGTCCAGGAAGTGCTCGGCGTGTTGCAGGAGAACGGATTCGTCCATCGCAACGACGCGGCGAGCTCGGGAGGAGAGGCGACCGATGGCGCCTGGCAGTGGACCAACGAGTCGTACCCGGCCGACGCGGTCAGCCTGCGGTCGATTTCGTCGGACAACTTCGTGGTGGTGGACACGACGCACGGCGCCGACGTAATCGGCGAGACCAGCTTCAACAGCGGGCCGCCGACCCTGCACGAGAAGGCCATCTACCTGCTCGAGGGGGCGCTCTATCAGGTGGAGCGGCTCGACTTCGAGGGCCGCAAGGCCTTCGTCCGGCAGATCGCCTGCGACTACTACACCGACGCGATCACCTACACGAAAGTGACGCCGCTCGACGCCTTCGAAGTCGGCGCCTTGGAAAGTAGAGGGGGGACTGTGACTCGTACTCACGGTGAGGTCCACGTCTCCTCACGCGTGGTCGGCTTCAAGAAGATCAAGTTCTACACGAACGAGAATGTCGGCTCGGGCGAGCTCGATCTGCCCGAACAGCAGATGCACACCACCGCATACTGGCTGACGATTCCGCAGGTCGTGATGGCGGCCTTGCCCTACGCGGCCGACGATCGGCGCGATGGCGTGGTGGGCCTGTCGTTTGCGATGCGGCAGGTGGCGCAGTTGCTGCTCATGTGCGACCGGCAGGACATCGGCGTGTCGATCGGCAGCGGCGACCAGGGAGACGAAGGGGATCCGCGCTCGGCGCCGGTGAGCCTGCCCGACGAGCCGCGCATCTTCATCTACGACAACTACCCGGGCGGCATCGGGTTCAGCCAGCCGCTCTTCGCCATGCACGCCGACCTGCTGCGGCGTACGCGCGAGGTGATTGCCAGCTGCGCATGCGAGCACGGATGCCCTACGTGCGTGGGGCCGGTGGGGAACACCGGCCCGCTCGCCAAGTGGCGCTGCGTATCCTCGATCGCCTGGCGCAAGTGTCCCTGCAGGGCCCGGTGTCCGCGTCAGCCCAGCCCGCGATCGATGGGCCGGTGCCTGCCGCAGTGCTCGATCCACCGCCGGGCCAATCGCTGGCCGAGCCTCCGCCTTTCTGATGGTGTCGCTCAAAGACCGCCTCCGCGACGTCGTGAAGCCTGGGCCTGGAGCCTCGGCGGATGGGGACGAACGTGGCCGCGGGTCTTTAGACCCGCCCCATGATCGCAACCTCGATCCCGCCGATGTCCTCGGCGGCGCGTGGCAGGAGGCGGCGGGCCACCGCTTCGTGGTCGTCGAGCGCCGTTATCCCCCCGGACACCGCCACGGTGACGTGACCGTGGCCGACGGCCTGCCGCCCTCGGCCGGCGCCTGGCCGGCCCTCGATCTCCTCGCGCGCACGCCGTGTCGCGACGGCCTGCTGTTCATCGACCTCGAAACCACCGGCCTGGCCGGCGGCGCCGGCACCTACGCGTTTCTCGTCGGGTGCGCGTGGTTCGACGGCGGCTCGTTCCGCATCCGCCAGTATCTGATGTCGAACCCGATGGTCGAGCGGGCGATGCTCGGGGCCGTTGCGGAGCTCGCGGGCGAAGCCGGCACCGTCGTGACCTACAACGGCAAGACGTTCGACCTGCCGCTCATCGAGACGCGCTACCTGTTCCACCGCCTGGAAACGCCGTTTGCCGGGCTGCCGCACGTGGACATGCTGCACCCTGCGCGCCGTCTGTGGCGCGGCCACGGCGTGGACGGCGCCGACGACAGCGCCACCATGTTCGACGCGGGCGGGTGCCGCCTGAGCACGCTGGAGCGCACGCTGTGCGGATTCGAGCGCGAGGGCGACGTGCCCGGTTTCGAGATTCCGAGCCGCTACTTCCGCTACGTCCGCACCGGCGACGCGCGGCCGCTCGAGGGCGTGCTCGAGCACAACCGGCTCGATCTGCTGTCGCTGGCGCTGCTCACGGCGCGCGCGGCGCAGCTCGTCGAAGAGGGGCCTCCCGCCGTGCGAACCGCGCGAGAAGCCGTCGGCCTCGGGCGGTTGTATCAGCTCGCCGGGCGGCTCGACGAGGCGCGGCGCTGCTTCGGCCTGGGGTGCGGCATCAGCGCGAGCGCGCCGGGCGTGCCGTTGCCCGCGGGCGGCGATGGGGCGCAGCTGCGCGCCGAAGCGCTTTCGTCCTACGCACGGTTGTCACGGCGAGCCAGGTTCTTCGACGATGCCGCCGCCGCCTGGTCGTGTCTGGTCACGCTACCCGGATGCCCGCCCCCGATTCTGCGCGAAGCCGCCGAGGCGCTTGCGGTGCACCACGAGCACCGCCGCCGGGATCCGCTGAGCGCGCGCAGCTTTGCGCTGCAGTCGCTGCAGCTGCCGCTCAGCGCGTCGAGACGCGAGGCGCTGCACCATCGCGTCGCGCGTCTCGAACGCAAGCTCGCCGACGCCTCCCTGCCGACATCGGCCCAGCTGTTCTAGCGCCCGAGCACCCGCGACGGGCTCGGTGGCAATCCGGTAGAACATTGCGAGGTGCGTGTGGGTGAAATCGAGATCCGTCCATGGATGCACGCCGACCGCGAGGCGCTCGCGGCCCAGGCGAACGATCGGCGCATCTGGCTGAACTTGCGCGACGCGTTTCCGCATCCCTACTCGCTCGCCGACGCGGATCGGTTCATCGACATGGCGGTGCAGATGACGCCGCAGACCTACCACGCCATCGTCGTGTCCGGTGCGCTGGCCGGCGGGATCGGCTACACGCTGCACGGAGACGTTGAGCGCATCTCCGCTGAGGTGGGTTACTGGCTGGGCGTGTCCTTCTGGGGTCGCGGTATCGCGACGGAGGCGCTTCGGATTCTTACCGCGCGGGCCTTTGCCGATCGCGGCGAGCTGAATCGGCTCTTCGCCGTGCCCTTCGCGTCGAACCAGGCGTCGGCACGCGTGCTGGAGAAGGCCGGATGGCGGCGCGAGGCCCTGTTGCGCGAGAGCGTCATCAAGGACGGCGAGGTGCGCGACCAGTGGATGTACGCGATTCTCCGGTCTGAGGCCGAGAGATTAGGCCGGGTCTGAAGACCCGGCCTAACGAAAGATTCGAAGAGGCGGGTCTAAAGACCCGCGGCCACATTGCGACTCGGTTGGGTCTGAAGACCCGCGGCCACGGAGTGGCCGGCGGCCACACTTACGCCGTCGCGGAAGTGGGCTTGGCCTTCTTCGCGGCGGCGGCCTTCGCGGCTTTGGCGGCCTTCTCGGCCACCTTCCGCTGCTCTGAAGTCTGGGCACCGAACTTCTTGCTGAACCGCTCGACGCGGCCCTCGGTGTCGATCAACTTCTGGCGGCCGGTGAAGAACGGGTGGCAGGCCGAGCAGATTTCGAGGTGCAGCTCGTTCTTGGTCGAGCGCGTCTTGAACGTGTTACCGCACGCGCACCTGGCTTCGACTTCCTTGTACGCGGGGTGGATACCTTCCTTCACGGTGTGCTCCTTGCCGCCAGCCCGACCGCTGTTCGGAGGCCCTGGTTCCTCAACTGCAATGGGCCGGCACGAACGGCTCTCCGCGGGTCGGCGGAAACTCCAATTGTAGCACTGGGCGTCGGCCGCGGCCGGCCGCGGCCTACGACGGGCAGTTTTTGGCCTGTACGAAGCGGTTCTGCGCGCGTACGGCCTCCGGGCTGTGTAGGAATTCGGCGACGATGGCGGCGCCCAACTCGCGTGAGTCGCCCGATCCTTCCGGCGCCGGCCGCCACGTTCGCGACGACTGCATGGTCGCGTGCAGCGTCCCGGCCCCCTCGGGCATCTCGATCCCGACGCTGACCGGCGCGGAGGAGCGGAGCTCTTCGTCGACGAGCGTCTGGCAGCGGGTGGACAGGGTCACGCGCACCGGCGACGACGCGACGTCCGGATGCTGCACCCACAGGCGTAGCATCAGCCACCGCGTCGGGCCGGTCCAGGAGAAGTGGGCCTCGCGGCCGGTCCAGCGGAACAGCGTCGAGCCGGCGAGTGGCTCCGGCGCGTAGGCGCCCTGCACGTACTCGCGCTGCGTGCGCGTGGCGCGCTCGGGCACGCGCAGCCACCCCCGGGCCAGCACCACGGTGCCAGCCGCGTACAGCAGCACCATTGCGGTCAGAGCCAGGGCGACAGCAGGCGCCGCGCGGGCGGGAAGGCGGCCATCCGCGAGCGGGCCTTCCGACGCCGCCGCCCACCACGCGACCAGCGCGAAAAACCAGAGCAGGACGACGGGGCTTTGCGTCGGCATGCCGAGGAGCGACGCCAGCCCCAGCCCGATCAATTGCGCGCGCGGCACGTAGGCGTCTTCGCGTCGTGGGCGCGGCGCCGCGAACGCGAGGCCGGCAACGAGGAGCGCCGACCACGCCAGGACGGGCGCGGCGCCAAGCGCGCCGAGTTCCGCGATCTGGTGCCGCCACCAGTTCTGCGCGTTGTCGAAGGCCAGGGTCATGCCCCGCATCACGCGCCAATAGTCGGGCGCGATCACGTGATACATGCCAGGGCCGACGCCGGTCCATGGTGTGTCGCGAATCATCTGAACGGCGATGGTGCCGTAGCCGCCGCGGTTCCAGAGGTCCGACAGGCCCGTGCGCGAGAGCGGCACCTCCGCGATGCGGCGCAGCGGTCCGATGGCGCTGCCGAAGATGCCGAGCGCTGCGACCAGAAGGACCGCCGCCATCGCCATGGCCACGACGCGCGGCGCGCGCGAGGACCCCCGATCCCTGAGGAGCCGCGCCGCCGCGAGGCCGGTCGTGCCCGCCAGCCCGCAGACGAGCGCGGTGCGCGAGCCCGACATCCACAACCCGACCCCGTTGACGGTGAACACGGCCACGGCCGCGGTGGATCGGCCCCGGGCGTGCAGCCACGTCGCTGCCACTGGCGCCGCGAGCGCGGCGAGCATGCCGTAGCCGTTCGCGTCGAGCAGCGTGCCAGCCGCGCGCCGCTCGTTGGCCCAGAACGGCGTGCTGAGGAACCCGAGATCGACCGAGCCCTGATAGAGGGCAATCAGGCTCGCCACGGTGGCGCTCGCCCAGAGGGCGTGGAACGCGACCCGCGCCTGGCCACCGTCCCCTCGTTCTCCTGCGAACTGGCCCGTCAGCCAGTCGAACCACAGCAGGCCGAGCATTTGAGCCTGGGCCACGTAGAGCACCCACGCCACCACCTGGCCGGCGGTGAGCAGTGCCCAGGAGTTGACGGCGCCTTCGTCGGCCCACGTGTGCCAGTCGAAGTTGAGCTCCCGCGCCACGACGATGGGCCACGCCAGCGAGACCGCCAGCGCCCAGCCCCCGAGCAGCAGGCGCCAGAGCGGCGGCAGGTTCCAGGCCGAGCGCGGCGTCGAGCGGAGCAGTGCGCCGGCAAGGCCGGCCATCCAGACCAGATCGAGGACAGGGCCCTCGCGGCCGGTCGCGAGACGAAGCAGCGCCGGCGCCAGCACCCCGGCGGCGGCCCACACCGCGACGCCCGCGCCCGAGGGGCGCCTGCCGAGCAGCAGCCCGGCGCCGAACGCGGCGATGCCGGCCCAACGGAGGGCCGGTGTCAGATCGGGATGAACGAGAAGCTGGAGGCCGGTGATGGCGGCGACGGAGGCGACGAGCGCAACCCGGCTCGCGCGCTCGAAGACGGCCACCACGGGCTAGAGCATACGCCAGCCTTTTGCCTTTAGCCTTTTGCCTTCGGTACTACTCCCGTTTGCAGGGGAGCTCTTGCCAGAGGCTAGAGGCTAGAGGCCAAAGGCTACGACTTACCTGAGGCCATCGCGCCCAGGAACTCGGCGTTGGTCTTCGTCTTTCCGAGCTTCGACAGCAGCAGTTCCATGCCTTCGGTCGGCGACAGCGGCGTGAGCACCTTGCGCAGGACCCACACGCGATTGAGGTCTTCCTTCGGCAGCAGCAGCTCCTCCTTGCGGGTGCCGCTCTTCTGGATGTCGATGGCAGGAAACACCCGGCGGTCGGCCAGCTTGCGATCCAGGTGGATTTCGCTGTTGCCGGTGCCCTTGAACTCCTCGAAGATCACTTCGTCCATGCGCGAGCCGGTGTCGATGAGCGCGGTGGCCACGATGGTCAGCGAGCCGCCCTCCTCGATGTTGCGCGCCGCGCCGAAGAAGCGCTTGGGCCGCTGCAGGGCGTTGCTGTCGACGCCGCCCGAGAGGATCTTGCCCGACGCCGGGACGATGGTGTTGTAGGCGCGGGCGAGGCGGGTGATCGAGTCGAGCAGGATGACCACGTCCTTCTTGTGCTCGACCAGCCGCTTGGCCTTTTCGATGACCATCTCGGCCACCTGCACGTGGCGCTGCGCCGGCTCGTCGAAGGTGGACGACACCACCTCGCCGCGCACCGAGCGCTGCATGTCGGTCACTTCTTCCGGGCGCTCGTCGATGAGCAGGACGATCAGGTAGACCTCGGGGTGGTTCTTGGTGACGCTGTTGGCGATGTTCTGCAGCAGCATCGTCTTGCCGGTGCGTGGCGGCGCCACGATCAGCCCGCGTTGGCCCTTGCCGATCGGCGTCAGCAGGTCCATCACCCGGCCCGACAGGTTGTCGGCCTCGGTCTCGAGCGACAGCTTTTCCTGCGGGTACAGCGGGGTCAGGTTCTCGAAGAAGATCTTCTCCTTCGCCTTTTCCGGCGGCTCGAAGTTGATCGCCTCGACCTTGATCAGCGCGAAATAGCGTTCGCCGTCCTTCGGGGCCCGGATGACGCCCGACACGGTGTCGCCGGTATGGAGATCGAACTTACGGATTTGTGATGGCGACACGTAGATGTCGTCGGGGCCCGGCAGGTAGTTGTAGTCGGGCGCCCGCAGAAAGCCGAAGCCGTCGGGCAGGGTTTCGAGCACGCCTTCCGAGAACACCGAGCCGCTTTTTTCTGCACGCACGCGCAGGATTTCAAAAATGACCTCCTGCTTGCGCATCCCGGTGGCGCCGGCAATGTCGAGATCCTTGGCGATCTTGGTCAGGGCGGCGATGCTCATTTCCTTCATCGCCGAGAGCGAGATCGTCTGCGCCGGAGCCTGCTGGGGCGGCGGAGCGGCAGCCGGAGCCGTTGGCGCCGGGGCGGTGGCGGTGGCGGCCGGAGCGGCGGGCGTTGGTGCGGGCGCCGGGGCGGCGGGTGGTTCAGGCGGGGCCGGCGGGGTGGCGGTGGCTACGCCGCCGTTCGACTTGGCAGGCTTGCGATCATCTTCCACAGTGCTTCCAGTCCTTCCCCCGTATGCGCCGAAACCAGCGGCACCGGGGCATCAAACAACGAATGAAACGTACGTGCGTGCCGTAGTCGTTCGGCCCGCGTCAGCTTGTCAACCTTGGTTCCCACGACGTGTCTCGGGCGGTGCCGCGTCGCCAGCCACTGCCAGGCCTCGAGATCCGACTCGAGCCCGGGGTGCCGGGAGTCCACGAGCAGCACCACGGCGACGTCCCGCGCGAAATAGGCGTCGGTCAGGCGGGTAAATTCCTCCGAGGAGGCGTCGCCACCCCGCGCATAGCCGTACCCGGGCAGGTCCACCAGATACAAAGCCGGTGCCGTCCCCCGGCGCACCCGGAAAAAGTTGGCCAGGCGTGTCTTGCCGGCCGCGGCGCTGGTCCGTGCCAGCGGCTGGCGCACCAGCGCATTGATCAGGCTCGACTTGCCGACGTTCGACCGGCCGACCATCGCCACTTCTGGCAGCCGGTCGCGCGGGAACCCCTCGGCTCCCGCCGCGCTGGTTACAAACTCGGCGGATATGTTCATCGGTGGGCCGCCTGAAGGCAGCCCCTACGACTGTCCGTCGACTGCAATCTCGTTGTAGCGGCCGCCTTCAGGCGGCCTCTCTTGTAGGGGCCACCTGTCGGTGGCCCAACCATCAATGCGTGCGCGACTCGCCCGTATCGGCCGCGGCCGCGACCTCCGCCACCACCGCCGGCACGCGCGACGGCAGCGGACCGGCCAGCGCAATTTTCAGCACCTCGTCCATCTGCGACACGAGGTGGGTGTCGATCACGTCGAGCACGTTCTTCGGGATGTCGGCCAGGTCCTTCTCGTTGTCGCGCGGCAGGACGATGTTCTTCACCCCGGCGCGGTGTGCCGCCAGCACCTTTTCCTTCACGCCGCCGATCGGCAGCACTTTGCCGCGCAGCGTGATCTCGCCCGTCATGGCGACGTCGCGCCGCACCGGAATCTTCAGGAGGGCCGAGACGAGCGTCGTGGCCATCGTGATGCCCGCCGATGGGCCGTCCTTCGGGATGGCGCCCTCCGGCACGTGCACGTGGATATCGAGTTTCGAATGGAAGTCCTCGGGGAGCCCGAGCTCGGGCGCCTTCGACCGCACGTAGCTGAGCGCCGCCTGCGCCGACTCCTGCATCACGTCGCCGAGCTTGCCGGTGAGCGTCAGCTTGCCCTTGCCCGGCATCAGCGTCGCCTCGGTGACCAGCAGTTCGCCACCGACCTCGGTCCACGCCAGCCCGGTGGCGATGCCGACCTCGTTGTGCTCCTCGGCCAGCGACGGCCGGAAGCGCGGGACGCCGAGATACGCCGTGACCTTGTCGCCGGTAATCTCTTCGAAGAACGACTTGCCCTCGGCGACGACCTTGCGCGCCACCTTGCGGCAGATCGACGAGATTTCGCGTTCGAGGTTGCGGACGCCGGCCTCGCGCGTGTAGCGCTGGATGAGCGTCTGGATCGCCTCTTCCTTGATGATGATGTTCTCGACGGTCAGGCCGGCGCCTTCGACGGCCTTGGGCGCCAGGAACCGCTTGGCGATCTCGACCTTTTCCTGCTCGGTGTAGCCGGCCAGTTGCAGCACTTCCATGCGGTCGCGCAGCGCCTGCGGAATCGTGTGCAGCACGTTCGCCGTGCAGATGAACATCACATTCGACAGGTCGTACTCGACGTCCAGGTAGTGATCGAGGAACGTGCCGTTCTGCTCCGGGTCGAGCACCTCGAGCAGCGCCGCCGACGGGTCGCCGCGGAAGTCCATCGACATCTTGTCGATCTCGTCGAGCAGGAACACCGGGTTCTGCGTGCCGGCCTTCTTCATCATCTGGATGATCTGGCCGGGGAAGGCGCCGATGTAGGTGCGCCGGTGGCCGCGGATTTCGGCCTCGTCGCGCACGCCGCCGAGCGACAGGCGGACGAACTTGCGGTTCATGGCCCGCGCGATCGACTTGGCGAGCGAGGTCTTGCCGACGCCGGGAGGTCCGGAGAGCGTGAGGATCGTCGCCTTCGGCTTCTTCACCAGCGAGCGCACGGCGAGGAACTCGAGGATGCGGTCCTTGATCTTGTCGAGCCCGTAGTGGTCTTCGTTGAGCACCTGCTCGGCGTGCTTGAGGTTGCGGTTCTCGCGGGTGCGCTTGTGCCACGGCACCGCGATCAGCCAATCCAGGTAGTTCCGCGAGACCGTCGCTTCGGCCGACATCGGGGGCATCGCTTCCAGGCGCTTCAGCTCCTGGAGGGCCTTCTCCTCGACGTCCTTCGGCATCTTCGAGTGCTCGATCTTCTTCTTCAGATCGTCGATCTCGTTGCCCTTCTCGTCCTTGCGCCCCAGTTCCTTCTGGATCGCCTTCATCTTCTCGTTGAGGTAGTACTCCTTCTGTGCCTTCTCCATCTGCTTCTTGACGCGAGACTGGATGCGGCGATCGACCTGGAGCTTATCGACCTCGATTTCGAGAATCCCGGCGATGCGGTTGAGGCGCTCGAGCGGCGAGATGATTTCGAGCAGGTTCTGCTTCTCGTCCACGCCGACGACCAGGTGTGCGGAGATCGTGTCGGCGAGCTTGCCGGGATCGTCGACGCGCACGGCCGCCACCATGGCGTCGTACTGCAGGTTGTTCGACAGCTTGACGTACTGCTCGAAGAGCGACACCACACGGCCCATCGTCGATTCGACGTCGCCGCCGGCTTCCTTCTGCTTCTGCAGCACCTTCACGACGACGCGGTAGAACCCCTTGTCTTCCTTCCACTCCACGGCGCGGGCACGATCGATGCCCTCGACGAGCACCTTCACGTTGCCGTCCGGCAGCCGGAGGTGCTGCACGACGTTGGCGACGCAGCCCATCGTGAAGATGTCGTCGGGCCGCGGGTCGTCAATCGACGCGTCGTGCTGCGCCGCGAGGAAGATGCGCTTGTCCTTGCCGAGCGCGTGATCCAGGGCGCGGGTGGAGGAGGGCCGTCCGATTACGAACGGCATCATCATGTGGGGGAATACGACGACGTCCCGGAGGGGAACGATGGGCAGCGTTTCGTAGACTTCCATTGATTCCTTTTGGCTTCCGACTCCCGGCTCCTGGCTTCAGGCAACCGGAGACGCGGAGACGGCAGCCCGGAGCCTAACCAGCCTTTTCGATGAGCGTGATTGACTTGTCTTTCGCTTCGACGATCTCTCGCGTGACCACGACCTCGCGCAGCTTCTTCTGGCCCGGCACCGAGTACATCAGATCGAGCATGAGGTCTTCGATGATCATACGCAGGCCGCGCGCGCCGATCTTGCGCGTGAGTGCCGACTCGGCAATGGCCTCGAGCGCGTCGTCGGTGAAGCGCAGCTTGACGTTCTCGTACTCGAAGAGCTTCTGGTACTGCCGCGTGATCGCGTTGCGGGGCTGCGTCAGGATCTGGATGAGCGCCGGCTTGTCCAGCTCGTGCAGCGTGCCGACCACCGGGAGGCGGCCGACGAACTCGGGGATGAGCCCGTAGCGGATCAGATCCTCCGGCTCGAGCTGCTCGAGCGTGGAGCCGACCTCGCGCTTGCTTACCGACTTCACGTCGGCCTTGAAGCCGAGTGTCTTCTTGCCCACCCGCCGGTCGATCACCTTGTCGAGGCCGACGAAGGCGCCGCCGCAGATGAACAGGATGTTGGTGGTGTCGATCTGGAAGAACTCCTGGTGCGGGTGCTTGCGGCCGCCCTGGGGCGGCACGTTGGCCACCGTGCCCTCGAGGATCTTCAGCAGCGCCTGCTGGACGCCTTCACCCGACACGTCGCGCGTGATCGAGGGGTTTTCGTCCTTGCGGCAGATCTTGTCCACCTCATCGATGTAGATGATGCCCTGCTGGCACTTCTCGATGTCGCCGCCGGCCGCCTGGAGCAACTTGAGGATGATGTTCTCGACGTCCTCGCCGACGTAGCCGGCTTCGGTGAGCGTGGTCGCGTCCACGATCGTGAACGGCACCGAGAGGAGCTTGGCCAGTGTCTGGGCGAGCAGCGTCTTGCCGGTGCCGGTGGGGCCGACGAGCAGGATGTTCGACTTGTTGAGCTCGACGTCGTTGCGGCCGCGCGGCTGCTTCTGGATCTCGATCCGCTTGTAGTGGTTGTAAACCGCGACCGCGAGCTTCTTCTTGGTGCGTTCCTGGCCGATCACGTACTCGTCGAGGAACTTCTTGATTTCTGGCGGCGAGGGCAACGACGAGCGGACGCCGCGGTTTTCGAAGCGATTGTCGTCGGCGATGATGTCGTTGCAGACCTCGACGCACTCGTCGCAAATGAAGACCGTCGGTCCGGCAATCAGCTTCCGGACGTCGTTCTGATCCTTGTTGCAAAACGAGCAGCGAAGAATCTCGGTCTCGCCGTTCTTCTTGACCATGCGCCCTATGCCTACTCTAACTGCCTGCCGTGGTCCGGTTTCCGGCTATAGTCTTGTAACGCTTACGCTTACCGCCGCCAACGGCTGGTACCCTGATTTCGAGTCTACACCCGTTTCCGGATGACGTCATCGATAATCCCGTATTCCTTCCCCTGGTCCGCCGACATGATGTAGTCGCGTTCGGTATCCTCCTGGATCCGCTTGAACGACTGGCCGGTGTGGTTCACCAGGATCTCGTTCAGCCGCTCGCGCATGCGCAGGATTTCCCGGGCGTGGATGTCGATATCGGTGGCCTGTCCGGCCAGCCCTTGCATGAGCGGCTGGTGGATTACGATTCTGGAATTGGGCAGCGAGTAGCGCTTGCCTTTCGCCCCGGCCGAGAGCAGCACGGCCGCCATCGACGCCGCCTGGCCGATGCAGATGGTCTGCACGTCCGGCTTGATGAACTGCATCGTGTCGTAGATCGCCAGCCCTGCGGTGATCGAGCCGCCGGGGCTGTTGATGTACAGCATGATGTCCTTGTCCGGGTCTTCGGCCTCGAGGAACAGCATCTGCGCGATCGCGAGGTTCGCAATCGTGTCGTCGATCGGCGTGCCGATGAAGATGATGCTGTCCTTCAGCAGCCGCGAGAAGATGTCGTAGGCGCGTTCACCGCGGTTGGTCTGTTCGACCACCATCGGCACAAGCTGGGCGTGGCTCATAGTCTCTTGGCCCGCGCTACGCGCGGGTAATGAAGCAGTCTCGCGATAGCGTTTGAATGAACTACGGGCGGTGGTGAAGCCGGGAACACGCGATTCGTCTGTCACGACTCCTCACGCGCCGTCAGCATCTCGGCGGGTCTCTAGGATCGTAGCACGGGACATCGCCAAGTCAACCGCCTTCTCCCGCCGCAGCCCCACGGAGAGCCGCGACACGCCGCCTTCTTTTTCGAGCTGCGCCCGCAGCGCCGCCGGCGTCCGGCCGGCCCGTTCTGCGAAGCGTTCTATCTCCTTATCGACCTCTTCGGGTGTCACCGTCAGGTGCTCGCGGCGCGCGATCTCGTCGAGCACCAGGGCGCTGGCCACCGACGCCACTGCCGGCTCGCGCTGTGCCTCGCGGAGCTGGTCCCAGTCGACGCCCGCCTGGCGCGGGTCCATGTTCTGCTGCATCAGCTGGCGCGCGAACTCCTCCACGCGGCGATCCATCTCGCGGTCGAGCAGCGACGCCGGCGGATCGAAGCTCAGGCGCTTGGCCAGCTGAGACAGCAGTTCCGCGCGGAGCTGACGCGTGGTGGTGTCGGCCGACTCCTCCTGCAAGTCGGCGCGCACCCGGTCGCGCAGGGCGGCCAGCGACTCGAACGCACCCACGTCCTTGGCGAACTCGTCGTCGAGCTCGGGCAGCACGCGGTGCCGGATCTCCTTGGCCGTCACTTTGTACGTGACCGTCGTGTCGGCCAGCTCGTTCACCGTGTAGTCGGCGGGGAAGTGCACTTCGAACGACTTGGTGTCGCCGGCGTTCATGCCCACGAGATTGGCGTCGAAACCGGGTGGGTTGGCCGGCGATCCAATCTGAAGGCTGACGTCGTTGTGCGGCTCGCTCTTGCCGTCGGCGTCGGTACGTTCGAGGTCGGCCACGAGCGTGTCGCCGTCAGCCACCGGCCGCGCCTCCACCGGCTCGAACTTGCCGGCCCGCTCGCGGAGCCGCTGCAGCGTCTGATCCACGGTGGCCTCGGTGACGTTGGTCATCGCCCGCGTCACGGTCAGGCTGGACAGATCGCCCGGATCGAATGCCGGCACCGTCTCGACGGCTGCCGTGAACGTGAGCGGCTGTCCTTCGTGGATCGCCACGTTGGTGATGTTCGGCGTGTTCACCGGTTCGATGCCACGCTCGGTCAGCGCTTCTTCGACCGCCTTGGGAATCAGCCCGTGCATCACGTCGTGGTGGATCTGGTCGCGGAAGCGCTGCTTGATGACCGAGGCCGGAGCTTTGCCGGGACGGAAACCAGGCAGGCGCGCCTGGCGCGCGTAGCCCTTCGCGATGCGATCGATCTCGGCATCGACGAGGTCGCTGGGGATCTCGACGGTGAGGGTCTTCTGCGTGTCGGAAACGTCGACGAAATCTGCCTTCATGTTGGCTTAGGGCTCAGGGCGAAAGGCTCAGGGCTGGAGAAAGTGCGAAAGGAGGGACTCGAACCCACACACCCTTTCGGGTACCAGATCCTAAGTCTGGCGCGTCTGCCAGTTCCGCCACTTTCGCATTTCCGCAGCGTACTCCGGAATCGAGAGTGCTGGAAAGGCCCTCTCCCACGGGGTTTCCCCGGGGCTACGCGGTCTTCCGCCGGCGCACCGGCAGAGCCGGCAGCATCCGCGGCCGCACCGCAGCCAGTGATGGCCTGCTGTTGGTCACGATCAGCTCGTCCACCGGTCCGCGCGCCGTGGCCCGGGAGTTGATCATCCGGCGCGCAGGTACGCGGTGCACGGCGAGTTTCGCGCGCCGCGCCGGCGCGCTGGTGTAGAGCGACACGATCTCGTCGGCGCTCGAGTTCGAGAGCACCACCACCGCGCCGCGCCCGCACGCGTCGATCACGGCACGCGCAAGCCGGGCCTGATCCTGAACGGTGAATCCGTCGGCGGTGTAGTTGGCAAAGCTCGACGTTCGACTGAGCGGCGCGTAGGGCGGATCGCAGTAGACGAAGTCGCCCGGGCCGGCACCGGCGAGCACGGCCTCGAAACCGCTCAACTCCAGGGTGACGCCCGGCGCGCGGAACGCGTCGGCCACGGTGTGCAGGTGCGCGGGGTCACAGATCCGCGGCTCGGCGTAGCGGCCGGCGGGCACATTGAAGGCGCCGCTCCGATTGAGGCGGAACAGCCCGTTGAACCCGGTGCGGTTCAGAAAGATGAGCATCGCGGCGAGCTCGGGCGGATACGAAGCGGCAAGCCGCTCGCGGCCCTTGGCGCCCTCCGAGAACGGCTCCGCACGTTCCGGGTTGAACCGCCGGTCGCGCACGTCGTAGTAGCACGCCTCGCCCAATGAGCGGTGCTCGGCTTCGAGTGCCGTGAGCGCCGCAATCACCTGCGAGGTCTGGTCACGAAGCGTCCGGTAGCAGCCGATCAGGTCCGGATTGACGTCGGCGAGCGTCACTCGTGTGCTCGCCAGCCGGCCTTGCGCGAGGAGGTCGAAGAACACGGCGCCGCTGCCCAGGAAGGCCTCGATATAGCGGTCGAAGCGCGCCGGGTAATGGACCGCAAGTGCCGGCAGGAGTTGACGTTTACCTCCCGCCCACTTGAGCAGCGGGCGGCCGGGTGCCGCGATGGCCGGAGGGGTCTGCGTCCGCACGAAGCGTGTATCGGGGGGAACGCCTGTGCACTTTAGAGCAGTCGTTGCGAGATAACCACTCCGCCTACTCTGCGTCCGGGGGCGTGTCCGGTGCTGGGAGCGGTGCGTTTTCGGTCGGCGTCGGCAGTCGGCCAGCGGCACGAAGGGCGCCGCGCAGGACGAACTCGACCTGCGCATTCAGGCTGCGCAGGTCGTCGTTGGCCCACCGTTGCATCGCCTCGAGGGTCGACGCGTCGGCGCGGAGGAGGAAGGACTTGCGATCGGTCACCTGGGGTCCCCGGACGGCGTTACTGGTAGATGGTCCCCGTATTCACGACCGGCTGCGCCGCCCGCTCGCCGCACAGCACGACCAGCAGGTTGCTCACCATCGCGGCTTTCCGCTCTTCGTCGAGTTTCACGACACCGCGCTTCGACAGCGACTCCAGCGCCATCTCCACCATGCCGACCGCCCCTTCGACGATTCGCGTGCGCGCGGCGATGATGGCGCCGGCCTGCTGGCGTTGCAGCATGGCTGCCGCGATTTCCGGCGCATACGCGAGGTGGCTGATCCGCGTCTCGATCACTTCGACGCCGGCTTTCTGCAAACGCTGCTGCATCTCCTCCTTGAGGTGCTCGGCGACGACGGCGGTGCTGCCCCGAAGCGAGATCACGTCCGGTTCGTCGTGGGAGTCGTAGGGGTAACTTGTCGCCGCGTTGCGGAGGGCGGATTCGCTCTGCACCCGTACGTAGGCTTCGTAGTCGTCCACTTCGAAGGTGGCTTCGGCGGTGTCGACGACCTTCCAGACCACCACGGCACCGAGCTCGATCGGATTGCCGTCCTTGTCGTTGACCTTGAGGTGCGAGCTCTCGAAGCTCCGGACCCGGAGGGAAATCGACTTCTTCGAGTAGAACGGATTCACCCAGTGCAGGCCGGCGACCTTGGCGGTGCCGACATAGCTCCCGAACAGCTGCAGCACCCGCGCTTGGTTCGGGTTCACGATGAACAGGCCGGCCATCAGGACGACCCAGAGCACGAAGCTCGCGATCAGGCTGAAGGCGATGAGGCCGGGGTGGGCGCGCTCGGAGATGAGTCGGACGACGTTCAGAAACAGCCCGGTACCCAGCAGCAGATTGAAGAGCAGCACCGGGAGACCGGGGTAACCGTTCTTTTCACGCTCGCGGACCATGATGTCGCCTCCAGTTGCTTGCAATATGATATCAAACTGAAATCATATACGAACCAGCCCGGCTGAAAAGTTCCAGGCCTCGTCTAACGGGCAAGCCCGCCTGATAGACGACTGGACTCCACATGCACTCGACCATCACAGGCGACCTCGTTCAGCTGCTGCCAGGCGCGGTGAGCCCGGCGTTCTGCGCCATTGTTCGGACGGCCATGAACCGGGGGTGCGCCGACCCGGCCGAAGTGCTGGAGGACGCCATCGAGCATCAGGACCATGTCCGGAGGACCCTTTCCATCGACGTAGACCCGACGACGGTCAGGCAGGTCGAGGACGCGATCGAGGCGCGGCGGGCGGACCTGGTTGCGCGGTTCAGCCTGAACCTGGGGCCGCGGGAGGGAGCGGGTTTCCTGCGCTACCTGCCCGGCGGCTTTTACCGCCCGCACCGGGATCGAGGTGACCTGCCCTCGTGGCCGGGGGCGGCGCGCCGGCAGGTCGCGGTGGTGGTGTTCCTCAACACCGCCAAACAGGCTGGCGACCCGGAGGGCTTCGACGGCGGGGTGTTGCGGCTCTATCCGGAGCGTTCCGGTGCGGCCCCGTTCGACATCGTGCCTCGGGCCGGAACGCTCGTGGCGTTTCCGGCCACCGTCCTGCACGAGGTGACGCGCGTCGAGGGCGCGATTCGCGACGCCGTGGTGGACTGGTTTTATTGACGGGCCGCCCTCAAGGCGGCCCTACGGGCCAGGCACCGCCGTCTGCCAGTCCACGAGTGCCCGAGTCTCGACCGGCCGGCTCGCCGCCGCCGGCAGGATCGCCAGCAGGCGCGGGCTGCGATGCGCCGTGTCGAAGTCGCGGACGGCGGGGACGCGCGCCACGTTCGCGGGGGCGGACACCGATGGCGTGTCGCGCTCGTTGACCGTCACGCGAGTGATGGCCTCGCCGCGCAGGAAGTAGAGCGTGTCTCCGTCGGCACCCCAGCGCGGCTTGCTGCCGCCGGCCGCGGTCACGCGCACGCGGCCGCCGCCTGGCCACTTCTGCACGAACACGTCGGGCTGACCGAACTCGTCGGACACGTACGCGAGCCAGCGTCCGTCGGGCGACCAGCGACCGTCCGACTCGTTGAAGCCGGAGGCGGCCACCGGCCGCGTGGTGCCGGTCGCGCGATCGAGCACGAGCAGATCGGTGTCGCCGCGCGCGCCCGGGGCGTGAAAGAGCACGTCACCGGCGATGGTCGCGCCGCGCCAGTCGGTCGGCACTTTGTCGCTGCCCGAGCGATAGACGGGTTCGACCTCGGCGCCGTGCACACCGACGGCGCGCGAGAAGAGCTGCGGCTGACCGCCCACCAGCGATCGGAACAGCACCCGCCGTCCGTCGGGCGACCAAACGGGATCGGTGTCGGCCGCGAGAGCCAGAGTGAGAGCGGTGGGCACCGCGCCGGGCGCGAGCGGCACCAGGTAGACGTCGAGCGTGCGCAACTGCGGCTCGAGCAGAGTGACCGCGGCCGCGCGATCGTCCGGCGCTACCCGCACCTGCCAGTAGTCGCCGCGGTCGGAGGCGGCCGGTCCGAGCGTGCCGTTGGCGTCGAGCCACACCAGTTCGCGTGCGCGCGTCGCGGCCGACGCAAGGAGCAGCAACCGGGGCGACGCGGCGATCAGAGATCGGCCGGCGGCGGTGCCGACGTCGGCGGCGAGGGGTACCGCGCGTCCGGCCGGTGCGCCGGCGTCGTCGAGGCGCTGCGCGAGGAGCGCGCCGCCCCGGACGTGCAACAGGATCGAGCCGGCGACCAGCCCGTGCCCGTCGGTGGTGCCGAGGTCGCGCGTCGCGGCATGGGCGGCCAGACGTATCACCCGGCGTCCGTCCGAGCGCACGGCCACGTAGACGAAACCGCCCGGCGCTCGTGCCGGCCAGGTGTGCTCGCGATCGCCCGGCTGCAGCGCGGTCGCGGGTGTGGTGGCGCCGCCGTGGAGACGGGTCAGCGCTCCGCCCGCCGTCGTCGCAAACACCAGCGAGCCGTCGTCGAGCCCGGCCACGCCGCGGCCCTCCTGCGCGGGTCCGAGATCGCGGACGGCGCCCCCGGCGCGATCGACGGTTTTCAGCCGGCCGCCGGCGAGGAATGCGATCACGCGCCCGTCGGCACTCCATGCCGGCGCGTGCCCGGTCTCGGTGCCCACGAGGGGATCCGCGCGTTCGGTGTCGACGCGCCGCCGCCAGAGCTGGGCGCGCCCGCCGGTCGTGGCGACGAAGACGATCTCGTCCCCTTCGGGCGAGATCGCGGCGTCGAGGCCGTCGTCACCGGTGCCGAGTTCGGTGCCGGCAGGCGGGGCCAGTGACAGACGAAGCGTGAGCGGGGGAGGTGGTGGCTGCTCGCGGTACCGCTGAACCAGCGGCCACGCGAGCAGCGCGGCCAGGATGAGCAGCGCGGCTCCAGCAACGAGCCAGACTAGACGTCGTGAAGGTCCCCAATCCATGTCATCGACTCGCCTTCGAGGGACCTTCGCGACGTCTCGCCCCGCCGGAGGCGGGGCCTCGCTAGAACTTGCGGCTCCAGTTCGCGGGCCAGCGCTCGACCACGACCTTTTTCTCCGTGTAGAAGTCGATCGCATCACGCCCCTGCGCGTGCAGGTCGCCGAAGAAACTTTCCTTCCAGCCCGAGAACGGGAAGTAGGCCATCGGCGCCGCGACGCCGACGTTGATGCCGATGTTGCCGACCTGGGCCTCGTAGCGGAACTTGCGCGCCGCCGAGCCGCTGCTCGTGAAGAGGCATGCCTGGTTGCCGTAGGCCGCCTGGTTCACGAGCGCGATGGCGTCGTCCACCGTGTCGACCTGCATCAGGCTGAGCACCGGGCCGAAGACCTCGGTGCGCGCGAGCTCGCTCGCCGGATCGACGTCGGCCAGGACGGTGGGGCGGAGGAAATTCCCGGCTTCGTAGCCGGTCACCTTCGCGTTGCGTCCGTCGACGAGCGGCCTGGCGCCGGCGGCCACGCCCGCGGCGATCAGCCCCTCGATGCGAGCCCGGCTCTCGGGCGAGATCACCGGCCCCATCTCGATCCCGGCCTCGAGACCGTAGCCGACCTTTCTCGAGGCGGCCGCATCGCTGATCTGTTCGGTGAACGCCTTGGTGGCATCGGCCACCGTGATGACGACCGATGACGCGAGGCAACGCTGGCCGGCGCAGCCGAACGCCGAGTCCGCGACGATCCGCGTGGTCATCTCGAGGTCGGCGTCGGGCAGCACGACCACCGGGTTCTTGGCCCCGCCCTGGCACTGCACGCGCTTGCCGTTGGCCGCGGCGCGGCTGTAGATGTAGCGCGCGACGGTGCTCGAGCCGACGAACGAGATGGCGCGCACCGCCGGGTGATCGAGCAGCGCGTCCACCGCGTCCTTGCCGCCGTGCACCAGGTTCAGGACGCCGGCGGGGAAGCCGGCCTGCTCGGCGAGCTGGAAGATCTTCGCCATCGTCATCGGAGTCTTCTCCGACGGCTTCAGCACCAGCGTGTTGCCGCACGCGACCGCGTAGGGCAGGAACCACAGCGGAATCATGCCGGGGAAGTTGAACGGCGCGATGACGCCGACGACGCCCACCGGCTGCCGGATCATCATCTCGTCGATGCCCGAGGCGATGTCTTCGAGGTTGCTGCCCATCATCATCGACGGGATGCCCGTGGCCACCTCGACGTTCTCGATGCCGCGCCTCAGCTCGCCCTCGGCTTCCCCGAGCGTCTTGCCGCACTCCTGCGTGATGAGGCGCGCGACGTCGCTGAACTGAGCGTCGAGAAGCGTCTTCAGGCGGAAGAGCGGCTGGATGCGGTCGCCGGGGGGCGTGCGGCGCCACGCGGGCAATGCCTGCTTGGCCGCCTCGACTGCGCGTGCGACTGAGGCAGCAGGCGAGAGCGGGGCGGTGGACAGCACCTCGCCGGTCGCGGGGTTATGCACGGCAATGCCGGCCGGCGCGTCTGCGCGCTGCCAGCTGCCACCGACGAAGTTGAGGAGTGTGCCTTGTTCGATCATTGATGGAACCTGAAGGCTCTAGGCTCCCGGCTCTGGGCTCTGGGCCTTGTGAAAAGCGCTTGGTTGAAAACGCTGGTGACGAACTCTTGCCAAACCCGTTCGCGACCGGTCGGGTGCGGGAGCCCTTCAAACCCGGAAGCCGGGAGCCGGGAGCCGGGAGCCTGCACGCTCACTTCAGGGAACGACTATTGCGCGGCCCAGTATCTCGCCGCGCGCGAGCAATTGATACGCCTCGTCCGCCTCCGTGAGCTTGAACCGGCGCGTCACCATCTCCGCAGGGCGGAATACGCCTTGCGCGGCCAGGCGGATGATTTCCGGCATGTCCGAGCGCGTCCGCGCGCCGAAGGAGCCGACGATCCGGAGGCCGCGGCGTACCAGGCGCGTGATCTCGATCGGCGCGGCGCTCTTGCCCGCCGCGATGCCGACGGCCACCATGCGGCCGCCGTCCCGGATGCTTTCGAATGCCTGCACGAACGTCTCGGGCCGGCCCAGCACTTCGAACGCCACGTCCACGCCGACCCCGCCGGTCATTTCGCGGATCGTCTTCACGGCGTCCAGCTTCGCCGAGTTCACGACGTCGGTGGCGCCCAGCTTCCTGGCGGCCTCCAACTTGTCGTCGCGCACGTCGACCGCGATGATCTGCGACGCGCCGAACGCCTTTGCGATCTGCACGATGGTCAGGCCAACACCGCCGGTGGCCACGACCGCGATCCGCTCGCCGCCGCGCAGTTCGGCCGCGTGCCGCACCGCGCCGTACCCCGTGAACACCGCGCAGCCCAGCACCGCCGACTCTTCGAGCGGCAGGCCATCCGGCAGCGGGAAGACGTCGGTGGCGGGTACGACGGAGTATTCCGCCATCCCGGCCATCGAGTACATCGCCACGGGGCTCCCGTCGGCGCGGCGCAGCCGCGTCGTGCCGTCGAAGAGTGTGCCCTTGAGGCGGTTCATCCCGAAGAAGTTCTCGCAGAGATCGTCGCGGCCGGCACCACAGGCCGGGCAGAACCCGCACGGCATCACGAACGCCGACACGACCCTGGTGCCCACGGCCGGTCCCTTGACGCCGGGGCCGAGTGCCACGACGGTACCCGAAATCTCATGCCCCATCACCGCGGGCGTGGGGAATGCCACTTCCGCCTTCATCACGTGGAGGTCGGTGTGGCAGACCCCGCACGAGTGCACCTTCACGAGCACTTCGTTGGCCCGCGGTTCCGGCACGGGCAGCTGTTCGATCTGAAGGCCGCCGGGCGCCGCGTTGAGCACCGCGGCCGTCATCATCTGCATTGGTCGCGTTCCCGTGAAGCCCTCGCCGTGCCGCCCGGGCTCCTGGCGTGCCCGGGGGGGCGCGAGCATCAGGAGACTATATCCGAAGCGCTCGCGGCAGCGCCTCTCCCGAAACAGGGTGAGGAGAGAGCGACGAGGAGGGGTCCGGCGCCGGAGTAGGTGCGTTGGGGACCCGGCGCCGGGTTTGGGGGAGTTCGGGACGGCGAGGAACTCAGCGAAGGATCATCGTGCCCGACAGCGCGTCGTCGATCGTGACGCCGTCGTTGCGGGCGTGCATCACGCCCTCGGTGTTGATGGCGAACGAGCGCACGCCGGTTTCCCCGATGAGCACCGGGTGACGCTCGGCGACGAAGGCCGTCACCGCATCGGCGGCCGCGCCGTTGCAGGTCTTGCCGGCGGGGAGAAGCGTCGAGGCGCCGTTGGCAGCCATCACCGACGCCACGTAGCCGCTCTGAATCACGCCGTTGGTCACGTACGGAGCCTGGACGAAGCTGACCGGACTGGCCGGCGGGTTCTTCGACAGATCATCCAGCGACTGCGCGTAGCCGCCGGCGCCGCAGGTGGAGGCGAAGGCGGCCTGCGCCGAGTGAATCGTCCGCAACGAGGCGATGGCCACGCCCTCGTTCGACGAGATGCGGGCCCGCAGGAGGATCGGGAACGCGATAGTGGCCAGCACCGAGATCATCGCCATCACAACGAGCAGCTCGATCAACGTGAAGCCGCCGTCCTGGCCGGTGCGGGCGAATTGGGGAGATCGCGTTGTCATCTGCCGTCCTGTTCGACCGGATGGAGAACAAGATCGTTGCCATTTCGGCGATGTGCAGCCGCAGTCAGGCGTGTCACCCACGGCGGCGTTTCTGCACCGTCCTGCGCACGCAGTCCGCCACAATTTGTCAGTGGTGCCAACAAAGGTCAGCTGTGGCGATTCCGCGGCCTGACGGCGCGGACGCGGCCCCATCACCTGGAAAAGGTTTGGCCCCGGCGGGGCCGGCTACGTATGATGCACGGTCTATCACTTTCCCCAAGGCGGTCATGCACCCAGAACTCCAGGAAGCGGTCGATCTCCATCACGCCATCGTCGCAGAAGCGAGCAACGCCCTCGTCGGGTACGCAACGGAAAAGGCGCTGGCCAACGTGGTTCTGCTCTCCGAGATCCCGACCACCTACGACAAGGATCAGAACCGGCAGGTGAACGCCGGCAACCTGCTTCTGCGGGGTGTGCCCGGCGTGGGCAAGACCTTCTTCGGGGTCATCCTCGCGGCGATCAGCAACGCCAAGTTCGCGCGGCTCCAGGGCCGCGCCGACCTGCAGCCGACCGAGATCGTCGGGTTCCAGATGATCAACCCCGCGACCGGCGAGTTCATGACCGAGTTCGGTCCGCTGGCATCGGCCGAGGTGATCCTGCTCGACGAGATCAACCGCATCCCGCTGAAATCCCAGAGCGCCTTTCTCGAGGGGCTGCAGGACCGCACCGTGACGGTGGGCAAGGCCACCTACGTGCTGCCGGCTTTCAGCTTCGCGATTGCGACGATGAACCCCGTCGAGCTCGGGCAGGGAACGTTCCCGCTGTCGGAGGCGGCCGCAGATCGCTTTGCGATCATCGTCAACGTCCCGTACCTGGAACCGGCGGACGAAGAACGGCTGGTCAGCTTCGACTTCAAGCACGTGACCTTGAAGCCGCTCATGTCGAAGGAGCGGATCATCGAGCTGCGGAGCGTCATCACGAATGAGGTGTACCTGCATGAGTCGCTGGCGAAGTACATCCGCCGGCTCGTCGGGGCCACCCGTCCGTACAACGCGGAAACCGACTGGCTGCGCCTGTCGCCGTCCGAGCTGGTCGAGAAGTGCGTCGACCTCGGCGGCTCGCCCCGCGCGACGATCTGCTGGGGCCGGCTGGTCAAGGTGTGGGCGCTCTTGCTGCACCAGCGCGCCGAGGTGTACCCGGAAGACGTGCAGGCGCTCGCGAAGTACGTCCTCGGCCATCGCGTGTGGCTGGGCCCGCACGCCGCGAGCCACGGCGTCACCGTCGACATGGTCATCGACGACGTGGTCGCGAAGGTGCCCGTGCCGTGAGCGCCCCGCCCCTCGAGGCCGGGTCGCTCAATCTCAACGAGATCGCCGAGATCGAGCTCTTCATCCTGAGGCGGATGAAAGAGCTGACGCTCGGCGACCACTCCAGCGTCTTCAAGGGCCCGGGCTTCCATTTCGTCGGCATCCGCGACTGGGAGCCCGGCGACCGCCCGTCGTCGATCGATTGGGCGCAGTCATCGCTCACCAATTTCAGCCCGCTCATCACCCGCGAGTTCGAGCAGGACAGCAACGCGGTCATCATGGCCGTCGCCGATGCCTCGCTCTCGACCCGCTGCGGATCGCACGGCGCCGTCATCGAGACCGCGATTGCGCGCGCGGTCGCCGCTGTCGGGCTGTCGGCCGTGTTCTTCCAGGACCAGTTCGGGCTCGTCACCTTCGACGATCGCTTCGAGCAGCTCGCCGCCGCGCGGCCGCGCATCGGTCGCTCCCACGTCATCTACTGTGTGGACCTCTACCAGAACCGCCGCGCGCTGGACGCCCCCGGCGGAGTCCGCGACGTCACCACCGCGATCGAGGGGCAGCTGCGACGATCGTCGCTTGTGCCCGTCATCTCGGACTTCCTGTTCCAGAACGCCGAGTCCGTGGTGCGGGAGCTGGCGCTGCTCAACGCCGTGCACGACGTGTTCCTGTTGATGGCGGACGTGGGCTATGCCTATGAGCTGCCAGCCGTATCCGACGGCTGGGTGGAGGCCTTCGACGTGGAAACCGGACGCACGCGCGTGCTGTCGCGCCGCGAGCTCTCGAAGCTGGCGCAGCGGGTGCGCGAGTGGCAGGACGGCGTCGCCCGGCAGGCCCGCGACGCTGGGCTCGACGTCGTGCGTGTAGGACTCGACCGATGGGAGATGGAAACGGCGCTCGTGGAGTTCACCGCCGAGCGGCGCCTCCGGAAAACGAAATGACAAGACTTCGACCCGTGATGCTTCGTGTCTCCGTCGCGCTGGGAACGCTGGCCGTTGCCGGCGTCGCGACGGCCCAGACCCCGGCGGCCGCACGCGCGCCAGCCGCACCCGCGGCGGCATCGGCGCCGGCACGCCCAGCGCCGCGTCCGGCGGCGGCTCCCAAGCTGCCGCCACGGCCCGGTCAGGTGGAGTCCGATCCCATCCGCTGCTGGTGGAAGACCGATCGCACGTCGGTCCGCGTCGGCGAGACGTTCGGGCTCACGCTCACCTGCGGCGTCATCGAGACCGGCCCCATCGCCGTCGTCCCGGCGCTCACCCAGCTCGAGGGCGGCGCCATCCAGTTGACGCCGTTCGAGGTCGTGAGCGCGACGCGCCGCGCCGACGTCGTGGTGGCGCCGTGGCGCTACGTGCAGTTCGAGTACCAGGTCCGGCTGTTGAACGACGGCTACTTCGGGCAGGACATGAGCCTGCCGGCGCTCACCGTGACCTACAACCTGAAGAGCGCGGGTGCCGACAGCGCGGGGCGCGACCAGAGCTACATTCTGCCGGCGCTGCCCATGCGCATCCTGTCGCTCGTTCCGAAGGCAGCGAGCGACATTCGCGACGCCTCGTCGCTCACCTTCGCCGAGATCGAGTCGCGGCGCTACTACTCCACGGCCGCGCGGGTGGCGGCGGTCATCGCGCTGATCTTCGCGGTGGTGTTCGGAGTGCTCGCGGTGCTGCGTTTCGCCCAGCGCTTCCGCGTGCGCACGCCCGCCTCGGCGCGGCCGGTCCCGGCCGCCTCGCTCCTGGCCGGGTGCGTCACCGCGCTGCGCGGCGTGCAGAAGGACGCGCGCGCATCGGGCTGGACGCCGGAGCTCGCGCGCCGCGCGCTGCCGGCGATCCGCATCGCCGGGGCGTCGGCCCTGGGCCGTCCCATCGCGCAGCAGCGCGTGGCCAGCGACGTCACCTCGCGCGAGGGTCAGGTGCTGGTGCGCACCGGACGGCTGGGACAGGGCCGCGCGGTGCTCTCGGCCTCGACGACCCCGGGGGTGATTGTGGACGCGCTCGAGGCGCGGCCCTCGCTGGGCGCGCGCGTCCGCCGCGCGTTGACGCAGCTTGGCGGCGCGCTCCAGGCGTTCGGGAGCGCCGCGTACGGGCGTCAGGGGAGCGAGCCGGTGGATGGTGCGTCGCTCGACCGCGCGCTCGAGGACGCCATTGACGCCGTCGGGCGGCTACGGGTGGGGGCGCTGTGGCCGATGCGTACGGCGCAGAGCGTGGCGCGCTCGGTGTTCGGGGCCTAGACGTGCCAGATATCCGCCAACTGCCGGACGCGCTGCGGCGCACCGTGGACGAGTGGAGTCGCACCCGCTGGGAGGACCTGCGGTTCTCCGACGCCCGCGGTGCCATTCTGGTATGCGCCGCGCTCCTGGCCATCGTGCTGCTCGTGCTGCTGATCCGCGCCGTGCAAGGCCGGCGGGCCGGCCGCACACACATCGCGGTGCCGGCGCTGCTGCCACTCATGCGCGCCTCGCACCTCTCGGCCGTGCGCTACCTGCCGGTACTGCTTTTCGTCATCGGCCTTCCCCTCTTCGCGATGGCCCTCGCCGATCCGCACACCGGCTTCACCCGCGAGGAAGTGTCGTATCCGGGCCGGCGCATCGCGTTGCTCGTGGACGCCTCGACCAGCATGGTCATGAGCTTCAAGTCCACGACCTTCAAGACCCAGGGCGAGTCCACCTTCTTCACCGCGGTGGCCGGTGCCGAGGCTTTCATCCAGCGGCGGATGAAGGGGCCGTATCACGACGTCGTCGCGCTCATCCAGTTCGGCAACCAGGCCTACGTGGTCACGCCGTTCACGACCGACTACGAGAACATCCTGCTCAGCGTGCGCCTGATCGGCGATCCGCGCGAGTGGGGCCGCTTCAGCGACTGGGGCACGACCATCGTCGAAGGCATCGACCAGGCGACGCAGCTCTTCAAGGCGTTCAACTTCGTCAACGCGTCGGGCAACCTGATGGTCGTGTTCACCGACGGACGCGATTCGGAGCTCAATCGATCGAACAAGCCGCTCGACAAGCTCGTAAACGAGGCGCGCACCCTGAAGATTCCGGTGCACATGATCCGCACCGGCTACAACTACCGCTTCGGGGAAGTGCCGCAGGACAAGATCTGGAAGGGGGTCGTCGAACGCACCGGGGGCCGGTTCTATGCCGCCTACGACGACGAGTCGCTGTCGCGCGCGCTCCTGGACATCGATCGCCTGTCGCCCGGGCGCATCGAGACCCGCGAGTACAGCGTGCAGCGCCCGCGGTTTTCAGCCTATGCGCTGGCGGCCGTCGCGCTCTGGATGCTCGCGGCGATGCTGAAGCTGAGTGTGCCGGTGTTCAGGACGTTCCCCTAGGGCCGGCGCTTCGCGCCGGTAAGGTGGGTAGGGCGGGTAGGTATGAATTGGGCAGGTAGGTGGACAAGGCAGGTGGGGGAGAGCATTTACCCGCCTTACCGCGGGCGAAGCCCGCGGCCTTACCCGCCTTACCCGCCTCAAGAGAGGCAGCTATGAAGGGCACAATCGTTTGGGGCGTGGCGGCGGCACTACTGGCAGTCGTCGGCGTGGTGTGTCTGCGCATCGCGACGGTCGAGCGGCTGGTGGCCGATGCGCAGCAGGATCTGGCGACGCTCAACTACGCCCGCGCCGCGCAGAGCCTCGACGACGCCGAAGCGTCGATCGGGCTGGCACGCTGGGTGCCCGTCTTCGGGCCGGGCGTGCTCGACGAGGTGCGCGCGCGGCGCGGCGCCCTGCAGTACTGGCAGCGCAGGTACGACGCGCTGCTGCCCGAGGGCGCCGACCCGGTGGCGGCCATCGAGGAGGGCAGTCTCGATCTGAAGCTGACCATGGCCAACGCGGTGTATCGCCAGGGCCAGGGGCGCTACGACGCCAAGGATCGCGACGCCACCCGCCAGGTGCTCGAGGAGTCGGCCTCGGCCTATTTCGCCGTGCTGAAGAACAGCGCGTGGCGAGAAGACGCGGCCTACAACTACGAGTACATCATCCGGCTGCGCGACGAGCAGGCCAAGGGCAAGCAGCCGCCGGAAGGCGGCGACGCTTCCAAGGGTGACATGGGTCAGGGCGGGCAACCGTCCGAGGCCACCAGCCAGAAGGGCTTCCAGATCTACATCCCGCTCGAGAGCCAGGAGAAGCCGCTCGGGGGCGATGCCGGCAAGGCGCCGGCGAAGGATCGCAAAGGCTGACGACCGCCATGTGGACGATCCCCACGCTCGACGTGAGCACGCTTCGTTTCGGTGAGCCGGCCTATCTCTGGCTGCTCGCCGTGAGCGCGGTACTGCTCGGCGCGTGGATCCTCCGCCTGGTGCGCCGGCGACGCGACGTGCGGCGCATGCGTCAGGGGCGTGTGGTGCCGCTGCGCGAGCGGTTCAGCCTGTTTGGCGACCTGGCGTTCTGGCTGTGCGCGCTCCTGGCCGCCAGCCTCGTGATCGTGGCGTTGGCGCGCCCGCAGGCCCTGACGACGCTCGTGAAGCGAGGAAGCGCCGATATCGTCATCCTCCAGGACGCCTCGGCGTCGATGTACGTCAAGGACATCCAGCCCGACCGGTGGCGCCGCTCGGTGCGGTTCCTGCGGACGTTCGCCGAGTCGCTCAGCTGGCAGGGCGATCGCGTCGCCCTCGCACTCTTCGCGCAGCTGGCCGCGCCGCAGGTCCGCCTCACGAAAGATCCCAACTCGCTCTTCTTCTTCATCGACCATCTCGGCGAGCGCTCGCCGTTCCCGCTCGAAAACGCGCCGACCTGGGACACGAACATCGAGGAAGGGCTGCGGTGGGGGCTGCGTCTCGTCGAGAAGGACGAGGAGCTGTTCGGAAAGAGCGGCAACCCCAAGGCGTTCGTGGTCATCTCGGACGGGCAGGCCTGGACGGGGAAAGTGGCCGAGGCGCTGCGGTTGGCGCGGCAGAAACAGATCCCCGTGCACGTCGTCGGCATCGGCACCAGCGTCGGCGGCATGATTCCGGAGCCGTTGTCGGCCGACGGCACGCGTCCGCCGCCGGTGGTGCGCTCGACGCTCGATCGCAACTCGCTGGTGCAGATTGCGGTCGCGGGCGGCGGCGAGTACTTCGAGATTGGCGACGAGCCCGACCGCGTCGTCGCGTTCCGGATCGTGAACCGGCTGCGGCGCCAGAGTCCGCCGCTCGAAGCCGTGGAGACGGTGGAGGAACTCTACAAGCGCTTCCTCGTCGCCGCGGCCGTCATGCTGTGCGTGGGTGGGCTGATGGTGCGCAAGCCGGTCGAACTCGTCTGGCACGCCGCGGGCGCTGGCGTCGCGGCGGCCATCCTGTTCGGTCTCCTGGCGTCGTAGCGGTCTGACGACCGCCTTCTACGTGTCCGCGGTCGTCGGGCCGGCCGTCGCCGCCGGGCCGGGCTCGGCGACCGACGCCACCGCGCGGCGTGACGCGCGGACGATGCGCCGGCCGCCAAGATAGGCGCCGATGGCGCTCGTGGCCAGACCGCCGAGCAGCAGCACGATCATCCCGATATCCCACAGCGGACGGCGCGAGTACCAGAACGCGAAGTCGAGGCTGTGCAGGCCGTTGTACAGCCAGCGCTCCAGCCGTGCGAGCTTGGGTACGGAGCCCAGGACACGACTCATCTCGGGGTCCACGTACATCCAGGTCTGCGCCGGGTCGTCGAACTTCACCCGCAGCACCGGGAGCGGCGTCTGCTGCCCGCGCGAGTAGTAGTACGAGTCGTACTCGGTGAGGAGCGTCTGCTCCACGACGGTCTCGCCGGGCAGCGCCGCCGTCAGCCGTGTCATCAGCGACTCGACGCTGAACGGCTGCTCGCGCACGCGCATCGTCGCGGCCGCCACCAACAGCCGATCGCGTTCGGCGCGTCCCGTCACGTAGTAGGGCTGGTGGAGCCGCTCGGCCCGAAGTCTCCGTTCGGGCGTGTCGAGGTGCACCACGTAATAGGGCTCGTCCTGAATCCGCGCCAGCTCCACTTCCTTGATCGCACGCCCGTTGGCGATCCCGACCCATGACGCCGCGTCGACGGCGGGAAAGCGCGCCAGGTCGGGCGGCCCGCCGGTGAACGTCTCGTCGTCCACTTCGAGGCCGGCCGCGTTGGTCCACTTGAACGGCTCCATCGAGAGCAGGCCGCTGAACGCCCAGGTCAAGGCGAACACACCGAAGACGGCGCCGGTGAGATAGTGCCAGCGCATCCAGCCGGCATAGGGCACTGCGGCGGAGAGGCGGAACGGACGCGTGCGCCGCCACTGCGTGACGCCGAGCACGAGGCCGAGCACGGCCACGACGCAGGAGACGCCCGACGTCCAGACGACGATGCGGTACCAGAGCGGCTGGTTCACGCGCAGCCAGGAGAAATACATCCAGTGCGGAATGACGCCGACCCAGGCGAGGGTGCGGTCGCGGCGCGTCGTCGCCAGCACGACCTCCGCGGCACGTGGCGACACATACACCTCGGTGCCGGCGTCGTCGTCCACCACGAATTTCTGCAGGCTTCCACGCCGCGCCAGCGTGAGCGTCCATTGATCGGGAGCCGTGATCGGGCCCGCGTCCCGGATCAGGCTGTCGGGGATGCCGAGAAAGCGGCTGGCGATCGCTCGCGATTGCGCTACTGGCACCGGCTCCAGCACTTCGCCGTTGTCGGCGAACACTGTCACGGGCGCCCGGCCGGTGAACCGGTAGGCGGGTCGTTCGAGGACCGACAGCAGGGTCGCGCGCCCGGAACCGTCGAGCCCGGCGCGGTTCGCCGCGTCGGCGGCGCTGAGCGTGACCTTGGTGAAGTCGAGCGGCGGCAGGTGCGCGCGCCGCGACTCGGGCGTGAGCGACGGCATGCCGCCCGCGTAGATCATCACGATCCCGGACCCGAACCACATCACCAGCAGCAGGCAGAGCCCCATGCCGAGATAGCGGTGCGACAGGATGAGCCACTTGCGCACGGATTTCATGCCCCGGATCCTACAAAAATCCTGGCGGCTGCGCCTGAAGAGTTCCTGAAGTTCCTGTCAGACGCGGTCCGTCCGGCGCAGGATCGCGACGGTTTCAACCTGCGGGGTGTGCGGGAACATGTCCACCGGTTGCAACGACTCGACGCTGTAGCCCTGCCCGGCCGCCTCGCCCAGATCCCGCGCCAGCGTTTCGGGATGGCACGACACGTAGACCAGTCGTGCCGGCCGCAGAAAGGCGAACAGCCGCTCGCGGACGGCGGCCGAACAACCCTCGCGGGGCGGGTCGAGCACGACGGTCTGGTACGGGGCCACCCGCGCCAGCGCGGTTTCGACTCGGGACGCGACGAAGCGGCACCGCCCCGGCGGAATCCGGTTGAGGGCCCGGCTCGCTTCGCCGTCCGCCACTGCCGCGGCATTCTCTTCGACCGCGACGACGTCGTGGCCCGCCAGCGCGAGCGGAAGTGCGAAGAGTCCCGCCCCCGCGTAGAGGTCGAGCACCGGCACACGCTCGGGCACGGCTGCCCGCACCAGGCCGACCAGCAGCTCAGCGGCGTCGGCGTTGGTCTGGAAGAACGTCGTGGGCGAGATCAGGAACGACGCGCCACCGACGTCGTCGCGGAGGCGCTCCTTGCCGTGGATGCGCCGCGTTTCGCGTCCGAACACGAATGCATCGGCGCGCGGGTGCAGGTTGACGTGCAGCGAGGTGTCAGGCCCGATGCGGGCGAGCGCCCGCCGTGTCGCGCCTCGGAGGGCACGGTCGGCGTCGCGCGTCACCACCACCGTCATCATGCGTTCGGCGGTGCACCGTGCCACGCGCACCGTCAGGCTCTTCAACACGCCGCGCGTGTTCCGTGCACGCGAGGCAGCCGCGGCCTCGACACCGGCCGCGTCACACGCGTCACGGAAGGCGAACGCGCGTTCGTTGCCCGCCGCCGGGTGCACCGGGCACTCCGCAACCTCCACGACGCGGCGTGACCCGCGGGCGAAGTGCCCCATGACGAGGCGCGGCCGGCGGCCGCTCGTCGCGCCGAACACGAAGTGCACTTTGTGCCGGTAGCCCCACGGCGCGTGCATGGGGGTGGCCGCCAGCATGGGCAGCGCCGCGGGGGCTCGCGGCACGGCGGTCCGCACCAGCCGGGTGACGAGCGCGGTTTTGAGACAGAGCTGTTCGGGATACGCGATGTGCTGCCATGCGCAGCCGCCGCAGGCTTCGCGGCCCGGCGGCTGCGGGCCGAAGTGCCGGCAGCCGGGCGCGACGCGATGCGGCGAGGCGTAGAGGACGTCGAGGACCTCCGCGGGAACGACGCCGTCCCGGCGGGCCTGCGGGGCGAGCCGCACGCGAACCCGTTCGCCCGGAATCGTGAACGGGACGGCGATTTTGCGCCGGCCGATCGTCGAGATGCCGTCGCCCGCGACGTCGAGCGCGTGGATCTCGACGATGTCGCCGGCGTCAGCGGACGTCGAGCAACTCCACGTCGAACACGAGGGTGGCATTGGGCGGAATGACGCCGCCGGCGCCGCGCGCGCCGTAGCCCATGTCGGGAGGAATCGTGAGGGTCCGCTGACCGCCCACTTTCATGCCGGCCACACCCTCGTCCCAGCCGCGAATCACTTCACCGGCGCCGAGCCGGAACTCGAAAGGCTCGTTGCGGTCTTTCGAGCTGTCGAACTTGCGGCCTTTGTGGTCCGGTTTGGCCTCGTCGTAGAGCCAGCCCGTGTAGTGCACAGTCACCCGCTGGCCGGCCGCGGCCTCGTTGCCGGTCCCCGCTTTCGCGTCGGTCTTCAGCAGCTGCGTCACGTTCGACCTTCCCTCCCCGGAATCAGGCGTGGATGAGTTGCACCCCGCGAGCGCGAGCGAACAGAGCCCGGCGATCACCAGCCGGCGTCCAAGACGGATGCGCATCCGCCAAATTATATGCGGCGGCTTGTCGGCTCCCGGCTCCCGGCTTCCGGTAGTGCTCGCTTTTCGATCGGGAGCCAAGAGCCGGGAGCCGGCCCTTTCAGTACACTGCTTTCGTCCAGGAGGCGATTGTGACACTGCGCCGCGGCGTCGGCTTCGTTCTCGCACTCATCGGGCTCGCTGCCGTCGTGTCGGTGGCGGCCCTCGTCGTGCTCTACCTTGCGGTCGGCGGCGGAGTCGGCCGCGGCACGCGGGTGCCGTCCGCGGCGGCGCTGGTGCTGCGCCCCGCGGGCGAGCTTCAGGAACTCGCGCCCGACAGCGTCGTGGGTCAGTTCGTCGATCGCGGCGACGACAGCCTGCGCTCGTTCGTGAGCGCGCTGCGGCGGGCCAAGACCGACCCGCGGATCACGAGCGTGGTGCTCCTTCCGGGCAGCCTCGACAGCCCGTACTGGGGCAAGCTGCAGGAGTTGCGCGAGGCGGTGCTCGACTTCCGCCGCTCGGGCAAGCCCGTGACGGCGTTCCTCGAGTTCGGCGGCGATCGCGAGTACTACCTGGCCAGCGCCGCCGAGAAGGTCTACCTGCTGCCCTCCAGCTCGCTCGATCTGACGGGCGTCGCGAACTACGAGATCTTTCTGCGCGGCGTGTTCGACAAGATCGGCGCCTATCCCGACTTCATCCATGTGGGCGATTACAAGACGGCCACCAACCAGCTGACCGAAACCGGCATGACACCGGAGCACCGCGAGATGGCCGAAGCCCTTACCCGCGACATGTTCGAGCAGCTGCTCGGGGGTATTGCCGACGGCCGCCACAAGACCGTGGGTCAGGTGCGGGCGCTGGTGGATGACGGGCCGTTCCTGGCGGACGCGGCGGTGAAGGCGGGCCTCGTAGACGGAGTGGCGTATCAGGATCAGCTCGACGATCTGGTGCCGGTGCTGCAGCGGGACGGCGAGGCCGTGAAGTGGATTGAAGCCGAGGACTACGACCCCGGCGGCGACGGCGTTCGGCTGCGGCGCCGGCCGCGCATCGCTGTGCTCTACGCGGTGGGCACGATCGTGTCCGGCCGCAGCGGCTTCGACGCCACCGATGGCGACCTGATCGGCAGCGACTCGATTGTCGAGGACATCCGCCGCATCCGTGACGACCGTTCCATCCGCGGCATCGTGCTGCGCATCGACAGCCCCGGCGGCTCGTCGGTCGCCTCCGACGTTATCCTGCGCGAGCTGATGCTCACGAAGGAGCGCGATCCGGAGCGGCCGATCGTGGTATCGATGTCGGATCTCGCCGCGTCGGGTGGCTACTACATCGCGCTCGCCGGCGACGAGATCTTCGCGCAGCCGGGCACGCTCACCGGCTCGATCGGAATCTTCACCGGCAAGATCGTGTACGGCGGCACGCTCGGGAAGGTGGGCGTGACGGCCGAGCCCGTGCTCCAGGGCGTCAACGCCGACATCTATTCGCCGCTGTCACGGTTCACGCCGGCGCAGCGCGAGAAGGTGCGCGTTCTCCTGCGGGACTTCTACGAGGAGTTCCTCGAACTGACCGCGACGGCACGCAAGAAGACGCGCGACGAGGTGCATGCCGTGGCGCAGGGACGCGTGTGGACAGGCGCGCAGGCCAAAGAGCGCGGGCTGGTGGATCAGCTCGGCGGGCTCGACGCCGCCATCGAGGCGGTGAAGGAGCGCGTGGGCGTGCGGCCGGAGGAAACGGTGGAGACGGTGATCTACCCGCGCCGCCGCACGCTCTACGAGGCGTTGTCGGATCAGTTCGGGCGGTCGAGCGCGAGCGCGAGCCTGCTCGGCGTGCTTGGCGGCGGGCGCGGACCGGCGCGCGCGATCGCGGCGGCGACGGCACCGGGCAGGCTCTTCCGCCGCGGCGAGCCGCTGGCCCTGATGCCGTTTGCGTTCGTGCGATAGACGTCAGGGCCGCCGCGGGCCGGCCAAAGCCGGCCCCTAGAGTCGCATCGCCGTGGTGACGCGCGTGATCACCTCGGCGTTGATCTCGACCTTCATCCGTTCCTTCGCCTTGCCCATGAAGGCGTTGAAGAATTGAGTGCGCCGCTCGTTGAGCAGTTCGGCGCGGAACCTCTCGCTGCCCGACTTCACCAGCTCCGGCGTGATCACGTCGCGCTGCACGACCCTCACGATCACGGTCCCGTCGGGCGTCGAGATCGGACCGCTCACGCCCCCGACCGGCAGGCTGAAGGCGGCCTTGTCCACTTCGGCGCTCGCGCCGACGTCGGGCAGTGCCGCGCCGCGGGCGATGAGATCCGTGTCCTTGGCTTCGAGCCCTTGCGCCTTAGCGGCGGCGGCGAAGTTCGACGCCGACTTGAGTGCCGCGGCCACATCCGCGCCCCGCTCCCGGCTCAACTCGGAGGCCTTGGCGCGGATGGCTTCCTGGCGCACCTTCTCCTTCACCTCGTCGAGCTTCGGCACGTACGGATCTTTCTTGCCCGACACGGTGATGAACACGGCCCCGCGCTGGGCCGCCAGCGCGCCGCTCACGGCGTTGTCGCCGAGCGTGAAAGCCGAGGCCGACACTTGCGGCGCGTTGCCGAGCCCCGGCACCGGGTCGCCGCGCTGGAAGAAGCCCGATTCCTGCACCATCAGCCCCTGCTCGCCGGCGGCTTCGGCCAGGTCGCCCGGATCCTTGATGCGCGCCTGCAACTGCTCGGCCCGCTGCGACACCTGCTGATCGGCCTGCTGCTGCGCCAGCTGCTCCTGGATTTGCGTGCGTACCTCGTCGAGCGGGCGGGTTTCGCCCGCCTTTTTCTCGAACACCCGGATGATGTGGAAGCCATACTCCGAGCGCACCAGCTCGCTCGTCTGTCCGGGCTGCATCGCGAACGCGGCCGTCTCGAACTCCGGCACCATGCGGCCCCGCCCGAAGAGGCCGAGGTCGCCGCCGCTGGCCTTCGAGCCGTCGTCCTCGGACTCCTTTTTCGCGAGCGCCGCGAAATCGGCGCCGCCCTTCACCTGCGCCAGCAACGCCTCGGCGCGCTTGCGCACCGCGGCTTCGTCCTTCCCGTCGGTCTTCAGCAGGATGTGGCTGGCGCGAATCTGCTCCGGCGTCTGGTACTGCTTGATGTTGTCGTTGTAGTAGCGCTGGACGTCGGTGGCCGGTACCACCGTCTTCTGCCGCTGCTGATCGCGATCGAGGAGCAGGTACTTGATCGAGCGCTGCTCGCCGACGCGATATTCGGCCTTGTGCGCTTCGAAGTACGCCGTCACGTCGGCGTCGGTGAGCGTCACCTTGTCGCGGAAACGGTCGGCGGTGAGCGCGACGACCTGCAGCTTCACCTTCTCGTTGCGCTTGCGGAACTCGGTCTCGAGCTCGGCGTCCGACACCGCCATCCAGTCGGTGAGCGCCGTGCGCAGGCGCTCCGTCATGATGCCGCGGCGAAAGCGTTCCTCGAACTGCCCCTTCGTGAGCGGCGGACGTTGCGCGCGCAACAGCTGCTCGTAGCGCGCCTCGCCGATGAACCGTCCGTTCTCCTGCAGGCCGGGCATGGCGAAGATGCGCTGCGCGAGCTCGTCGTCGCTGACGCGGATGCCCTGACGCTCGGCCTCGAGCACCGCCACCTGCTCGTCCACCATCTGGTTGAGCACCTGCTGATCGACGCCGAGCTGCCGCAGCAGCTGTGCGTTCATCGATCCGCCGAACTGCTGCTGGTACGCCTGCATCTGGGCGACGTAGCGCTGCTGGAACTCGCCCGCGAGGAGTTCGTGGCCGTCAACGGTGGCGATGGTCTCGCGCGGAAGGGCGCCCACCGTGGTCGGCGTGCCCAGCCAGTCGACCGGGACCAGGTACAGGCTCAGGCCCACCACGACCACCGCCAGGAGCCATTTCAGGATGTTTTTGCGCTGGCGCATCCGGTCGAGCATCGTCATGTCAGGTGTCCCTCATCGGCGCCGCGGGCGGCGCAGCCGCAGATCGTACGCCATCAACTAACGGGGCTGCAACCACTTACCCGGCGACCGGAGCGCCCCGCTGCCGCCGGCCAGACCCACTGGCCGTGGTATATTTATTGAGTCTAGAAGGACTTAGCGGCAGAACTGCCGCCACACCTTGCCCGCACGACCGCCGCAGCGCGCCGTGAAGTCTCTGGGCTCCAAAGGCCCCGCCCCGCGCGTGGTCCGAAGGGCCGCCCGAACGGACCCGTCCGCCCGGTGGAAACCACGCCTCAAGACGCTTCGCACCCGGCTGTCGAACCGTGAAACGCTGCTGCAGGTCACTCGGGAGGCCAACGCCTCCACCGAGGCACCGCGAGTGGCGGAGTGGCTGGTGCGGCAGGCCAACAGCTGGCTGCCGTCGCCCTGTTGGGCGGTCGTGGCCCGCGACAACAGCGACCGACTGAGTGTCATGGCCGATACGGGCCTCAATCCGAACCTCAGTCCGTCGCTGTGGGCCGCCGCCGAGTGGGTGATGAGCCACGGCGACGATCTGCTGTCGGGCGATTTGTCCAAGGATTTGCGCTCGAGCGCCCGCGGCCATGGCACCGTGATCGCGCTGCCGCTGCAGTGCCGCGGTCACGTGATCGGCGTACTCGCCGGCCTGGATCCGCAGACCTCCTCGGCGGCGCCTGGCATCGGCGGCACGCTGCTGCTGGCGCTGAAGACGGTGCTCGAAGTCCCCGCCATCGCCCTCGACAACGCCCTGGCCCTGCAGCGAGCGGAGGCGCTGTCGGTCACGGACGACCTGACCCTGTTGTCGAATTCCCGCTACATGAATCAGGTGCTCCGGCAGGAGACTAAGCGGGCCATGCGCAGCAAACGGCCGCTGTCGATGCTGTTCTTGGATCTGGACGGTTTCAAATCGGTCAACGACAACCACGGCCACCTGGCGGGCAGCAAGGCGCTCGTCGAGGCCGGCGCCGTCATCCGCGACTGCGCCCGGGAAACCGACGTCGTCGCCCGGTTTGGCGGCGACGAATTTGCGCTGATTCTGCCTGACACCGGCCCCGAAGGCGCCAAGGCCGTGGCCTTGCGCATCCGGGAGCGGGTTCGGGCTCACCCGTTCCTTCGGTCGGACGGCTTGTCCGTCCGCCTCACCGCCTCAATTGGCGTCGCCACCCTCCCGGACGCGGCCCAAACGTCCGAAGAACTGTTGAAAGCGGCTGACATGGCCATGTACAAGGTCAAAGCCGCCGGCAAGGACGGGATTCATGTGGCGCAGGAGTAGTTAAGTGGCTCTCGGTTCTTTGTTTTCCCTGTTTTCCAGCGACCTCGCCATCGATCTCGGCACGGCCAACACCTGCGTGTACGCCCGCGGGAAGGGCATCGTCGTCAACGAACCGTCGATTGTCGCCATCAACAAGATCAACGGCCGCGTCGAGGCCGTGGGCCGCGACGCCAAGGAGATGCTGGGCCGCACGCCCGGCAACATCGTCGCGATCAAGCCGATGAAGGACGGAGTCATCGCCGACTTCGAGGTCACCGAGAAGATGCTGACCTACTTCATCAAGAA